>ERZ773063.339-NODE-339-length-30925-cov-4.058860_pt1 | contig 30925 bp, 36 predicted proteins | sample MGYA00580625_ERZ773063 | MGnify/ENA primary metagenome ERZ773063 (study PRJEB29015, sample SAMEA2738022) | human oral metagenome | biome: human oral; feature: human-associated habitat; material: dental | place: China | collected 2042 ... | reverse complement strand
GACATTCATCGTTTTCTTAAGCTCTTGCGCTACCTTGATTGATGTTTCGTATCTGTCAGAGCCTGCTAGTCTCACAGGCTCCTTTGGTGGGTCATCTTTATTCTTAAGCTTTATTGTCAGGTCTAGGAATGCAGTTGGTGGAGTATATGTGACATCAGTCTTTCCATCTTTGTCCTGATACATTCTAGATCCTGTTTTTAATCTAATTTCAAAGTCTTCATCGTCCAAAGTAAGCGGACTCTTATTGTAATCCAGATACTTTGTTATATCTCTGGTCTTACCGGTGCTATATACAGCCTCTACCTTAAGCCCGGTAGGATCAAAGGTATCTCCCACAGTGTACTCAGTCTTCTTTGGCTTGCTTGTAATCCTAATCTCCTTGATTGTAGGTCCTATCATGAACATATGTGATGAATCATTCTTGAAATAAATATTTCCGTACTCATCAGCTATAGGGCTACAAATTACATACTGCGCATGAGCACCTGACGGTGTGAAAAGTGTTGGCGCAACCGTATGTTCTTTCTGGTCGTTAGTTTTCTCGATTTCAACCTCAGAAGGCTCAGTCTGACCCGGCTTATCTTTAATAACTCTCATCTTTCCCGGCGTCAGGTTCTCAAAGAAGTATACATATACACTCTGATCATCCTTCTCGTAGGCTGTAGTCAGCAAGCTGCTAGCCTGTGGATATCCTCTAGTCTCGATCGAGTAGGCAATGGTGTTGCTCTTCAGATCGATTACCGAGATATTGTGTCCGCTATATGCTGAAAAATTGCCGCTTCCGGCGACTCCAATATATGCTCTTCCATTATGTATTACAGGTGTAGATGAACTCATAGGTATGTATGATTTTGAGCTGCCTGAAAGGTATTTCTGGTAGTTCTTTGGCAGGAGCGAGAGAGTTTTGATTGAACTTCTATCAAAGCTTCCGTCCTCGTTTAGTTTAACTGAGCAGAAATATCCGCCCTTTGTAACAAAGTAGTACCTGGCAGTATCCTTATCGAACATTATTGTGCTTCTGATATCACCAATAAAGGTATCCTTGATTGAATCGATTACCCTTCCGTTTATCGGATCAAGTGAAAGAAGCTCTCCGTAAGCTGTTCCCGTACTCTTGCCATCATCTGAACCGACAACTACATAGGTTCTGGCCTGCTTTGATGCAATCTCTATTTCACCGGCATTACCGTTTCCTACATAGGCACCTGCCCAGTAGTAGCCGCTTCCCTCGTGAACCCATGAAGCCGACTTGACTTCGTCCTTTCTTGTCGGATCCTCGTCCGTAACAGATAGGCAAACAAAATCCGCTCTGCTTTCCTCACCAACCCAGAAGCCTGTATATATATAGCCGTCCTTGTATGTAATAGGGCAGTTTGGCTGTCCGCCGTGAGGCGCTTCATAGATCCACAGAGACTCCAGAGTCTCTGCATCAAAGGCCTGAATCGTTCCATCCTCCAATCCTACGAAAATCATACCCTCTGCATAAGTAGGCGAGTTTATAGCAAATGAAGACTTCTTCTTCATAGGTGCAGTTTTTACGATTTCTCCTGTAAAAGAATCAAATTTCAGGAGTGTTGTTCCCGAATAGTTATATATGTATCCATCTACCATGATTGGGCATCCGAGCGAGCCGTACATGTCAGCTGTTCCGAATTTTGTTGCCCAGTATAAGGCTGTTTCTGAAGAATTTCTTGGAAGCGGATAGTTCAGCACGCCGTTGTTGTTTGTATCGTATCTGAAATTTGGCCACTCCGCCTTTAGATTCTTGTTTAGCTTTGTATTTACGGGAGCCTTAATCAAGGTAACATTTATCTCAGTCTGATCTTCCTGCTTAAATCTCTTTGACTGAGAGAGGTAATCAGCATGCGTTATTGTATAGGTATAGGACGTTCCCTTTACGAGCATGAAACTTCCATCAGCCTCAGGACTTACGGCCTTACCGCTCTTCTCGTTCTTTAGGCTTATGCGTGAATCCTTAGGATTGGTGTTAAATCTCACAGCTACAGGCTGTCTCTTCGTAACCTTTACAATGTACTTATTGCTAACATTTCCTGTCTCCGTGTTTACAACCTCGATTTCAACATCTTCCTCGGATTTGTTTTTGTCAAGCTCAAGCTTAACTTTGACAGGCTTACCGTCTTGCGTGCGGACATATTCCTTGCCGCGAATCTTCGCAACATACTTGCCGACAAACTCTTCACTTTCGTCTTCTCCCGGGAAGGTAAAGCTTAGATCAATTGAGCTTACATCGCTAGCAACCTCGGTCTGATACTTGTTTACAGTATCGCTATAGCCTGTCTTTCCATTCGCATAAAGCTCTACAGCCTTTCCGAAGTTATCTGTGATATCAAGTGAATGAAGCGATGTACTTCTCGCTGTGCTAATCTTGTATTCCTGATAGTATGTTACATTGCCGGAGGTCTTTGATGCTGTCATATTCACAGAATTATTGAGTCCGCCTACATTGATAAACTTGCTGATTTTCTGCGTATTAACGCCACTTAGCCATTTCTCAGCCTTTATCTTTGTTCCATCGTAGGTAGTGTAGTCGCCCCTGGAAATTGTGACATCGCTATCAGCTTTTTCAATCTTTACATCAAAGATGCTCGAATAGTCCGGAACAACATACTTATAGCTGTGATCCTTCCAGTCAAAGGTCTTTCCGTTCGCTTCCTTGTATGGGTTAGGTTTGCTTATATTATAGTTTCTCGCTGTTGCAAGTGACTTTATCAAAGCTTCCTTTACCGGAGTCTTTGCCTCAAAGGTGTTGGTTTTACCTGCTTCAACTTTGATTGTCGCCTTTGCGTGATAGTCCTTATCTATGGTTGAAATCCACTCGTAGTCACCGGCTCCGACATTAAAGATTGCCTCCGTATCATTGACCTTATCAGCCTTGATTGAGCCGCCCATGCGGTTTAAAAGCTTTACCTCGACACCCTTTGCCTTCTTTACCGTAACTTTGTGGCTAGGTACCCTCTGAATGCCAATCCTATATGTATTCTCGGTATATGTATTCAGGTTCATTACCGAAATAGTTACGTTTCCTTGAGTAACATCTACCTCGTGCTTGCCCGCATCAACGAAATTATCGTTAATTTTGATTACGTATCCTTCTCCGGCACTTCCGTAGCTCGCGTTAGCATTTTTTCTCTGCGTAGCCAGGTCAAATGTCAGCCTATCATCCGTTGTATCGAATGTATAGCTTAAAGTCTCAGGATCAAAGCTAATAGGTATGGTGTTTCCATTTTTGTCGGTTACATTCAGCTTACTCAGCGTTGGAATCCTCTGAGTATTAACCTGATAATACTGTCTCTGCATGTAACCGCTATCCAGCTTATGAACTACCTTAATCTTAAAGTTGTCTGCCGACATTCCGTAATTTATAACATTCTTGAGCTTTCTATTGTTGCTCGACCACGGTATTACATTTTTTGATTCATTCTCATCACCGTAGTCCCTGCCATCATAGACGCCCTTATAAACAGCATAAAGCTTGTACTTCCATGAATATCCCTGCACTGCCGTTCCCGGTGTAATATTTGCATAGAGATCGGAATCAGCGTCATAGGCCTTTACACTTGCATCAAATCCTGACTTTACAGTATCTAGTTCGGCCCTCCCCGGATTTCCTGACATGAACTTCATGTCATCAATCATGTTATCGAGCATCAAAGGAGCCTCGATAGTCTTGTTCTCCGCAGATTTTACCGTAAAAGTTCCGGTCACCTCGTTCTGCCCGTGGCTCACGACAAACTTATATTCACCGCTGTTCAAAGCAAGCGGAGCTCCGCTCGTGCCCTTGAATTCCTTGCCGTACTTATTTACAACAGAAACATTGGCATCGTTAACAGCTTTACCATCCTTACTTACCTTAAAACTTACCTTTGCCTTTTCCTGTGATGTCCATTCTTTGTACTTCTGGTATGCGCTTTTAAGATCATTTGCCAGAGTTACAGCCTTTTCTTTGTCCGCCTTTGGCAGCTCTCGTATAGCCTTATCATAAGCAGCCTTGACATCGTCAAACTGCCTCTCCTCTTCAGGCTTACTCTTATGATCAGCAAGTAGCGCAACAAGTGCTTGATATTCCTTTGTTTTTACATCCTCATCGAGCCTCTCGGTGAAAACCAGTGCACCGGCATCCTTGCCAAGTCCACTCAAATCATACTTGTCGCCATTGTAATATCTGACATAGTTTCCGACCTTGCCATCAATCTTCTTAATTTCAGTGTCCAGGCTTTCAAAATTGTGCCCACTGTTTTTAAGTGCAAGCCATATCGGTTCATTATCCGTCACCCAGACATTATGTGGCTCAAATATGAGTCCGTCCTCTTTATTCATTGCAACAACAGCAAAATGTGGCTCATCAAGAGAGTTCTTGGTCTCATCCACCGTAGAAGGTTTGCCGGATGCAGCGCGCGGCTGCGCCGTTCTCTCGCTTACCTGATTTTCACCGGCAGCAGAGTTATTCGCATTCTCTCCTGTATTCGCAAACGCGAACTGAACACTGCTCAGTGTCATTGCAAAAAGTAAAACAAATGCTAATAATTTTCTAGTTTTGCTTTTCTGTTTCATTTGTCGTTCCTTTCATAAAATAATTTAGTTTTTAAAAATAAAAAAGTCGCTTAAATGCGACCGTATTTACGCACCAAAATCACAACTCCCATGTACATCGCATGATGGAGTTAAAGGTATCTGGCTTGTCATAATAAAATTAGACTCACAGTGGCGGGACCGCACAGGACTTGCACCTGTTTCCCTTATATAAAAAATTATATAATAGCTTTCTACCCACCGTCAAATGAATTATCTTAAGTTAAATATAGATTCATTAGCTTGAAATCAATGTATTTTTCGTCTATTTTGAAATAGGATTTATACACTCCAAATTCTTTAAAGCCGTGCTTCTCGTAAAGCCTAATCGCCCTCTCATTGTCACTCCTAACAGCAAGTTCGACAATCTCAATACCACTTCCCCTAGCATAATCAATCACAGTTTCCATGAGCCTATTGCCAAGGCCCTTACCCCATTCAGACTTCAAAACGGTAATCCCCAGCTCGGAGCGGTGACTCATTCTCCTTGGAAGACCGTTCAAGCTGACCGTACCCACGACTTCATCATCTCTCACGGCAACATAAAAAACCGAGTGCGGTGACTCATGCATCATCTCTAAGAATTCTTTTTCACCTTCAAGCGAAATTTGAAAGCCTCCCTCTCCAAATGATAGGTTGTCAGTCTCAGATCCTACCTTTCTCGAATACTCCATGCAGGCTGCCGCATCAGATACTGTCGCTTCTCGGATTATAATGTTGTGCATGGTTATCTCCTTTTTAATGAAGATATGTGCTATATTAGAACATACCTTCTTATAACGAAACTCTATACCATTTAGCAATATAGTTATCCTTTAGAATCTGTGGGTGTTTATTGACTAGAGAAATAAATAATTTAGTCAATCCATCCCAATCATCTATATCCCCTTCTGGGTATAGCTCCCATCCAAGCTCATCAAGTGACCAATTGCTTTTTATAGCATTTTTCTTCATTGATGTAGTCGCCCAATTTTCTTTATTGTCCTCTCCGCCTCTGGAAATAGGAACAATATGATCAATTGTTGGTATAAGCTCCATATATGCCATATGTGTGTCTGTCATTTTCCAATGCGCATGATAAGGAAACTCTTTAGGATAGATAAAAGATATCACCTTCAACACGCCCGGATTTACTAACTTTTCACCCGTATATCTATCAATGAAACCATCTCTCTTAAACTGTTCCATTTTCTGTTTTTCGCTATATTGTCTTGTATGAATAAGCGTTGGCTGAAAAGGATATTCATCTAAAATAATCCGACGTCCCGTTTCTATATTATCTCTTTTTATTTCTTCTAAGATATCTTCAATTATTTCTACAGGCATGGAATGATTTTTCTCCTTTTATATATTTAAAACACATTTTTCTACTAAATTTAATGGCATAATTGCACATTTTTCTCTTATATTTTAAAAACTTTTGAACGTTTTTCTTATTTTCGATTTATTTTATACTATATATTCTCCTTTGGACTTTTAGAAAAAGTGCGATTGCGAAACATTCAGTACACCATGAGACATTGCTAGCAAAAGCCCCTTATAAGGCTCTAGCTGAGCAGTTGGTTATGGTTTTTTCAGGTGCAGAAGGATTCTTAGGCATTTTAATTTCAATCAGGTAAAGTGTATTTCCTTGTGCCATCAAAAGGTATATCTCTTTCTAGTTGTTATCTTTATTATAATATTAATGTCTGCAAAAAACTGACAATATCCCTAATTTACTATCAATACTCTGTTTCTTCAGCGACGTGAAAATTTCGTTAAGCAAATGAGTTTTCTCTGTAGATGTTTTTTGTATCTATTTCTGCTCCTTTCGTACGGAAATCCTCAATGATTATGCTTCACTCATCTGCAGTTCTGCACAACATATCTGTTTGCCAATTTTTACACATCGTCTACCCTTTATTAATCTACATTTTGTATCATTGACCTTTCTATAAAGTTGATGTACACTATATATGCGAACACTAGTTCATAAAGTTATTCGCTAAATAATCATAGAAAGGAGATGATAATATGAGTACTCCTATTAAGCCAGGTACTGATAATAAACCTGCTGGGACTTACCATGAAACCGGTGTAAACGGTCAAATTCTTAAAACAGGCAGAACCGTTCACATTGACCAGGGCGATAGATTGCCTCCAACACAAAAGCCTGGTCGTGGTTGGAAAAAGTAAGTTCATGTAAATGCCGTTGTTCCGCAACGGTATTTATATTTCAACTTTTGCTAAAAGCAAATTGCAATATCAAATATATTTCTTTAAATCAACTTTAAGCATATTTTTTGCCAGCTAATATGCCCTATATCTTATAAACATACGTTATTTCAGCGAAAAATAATGTTATAGCCTTAATCTTTGCATCCGTTCCTATTGCTGGCCCTTAGAACTTCTAACCTATAACCCCATATTTAAGATATAAATCGTGTACAGAAAATTTGGCACACCTTTACCCAAAATTAAATCATAGGAATTACTACCTGGGTCTTGAATTCACGTTCGGGCTGCAACTGCTCTGATTTCAACAAGTTTCATCAATCGCAGGCATCCCTAGCGAAAAAGCTGCCTCGCCGCTCTGGTTAATCCAGTCGCGGGGCAGCTTGTTTTGGTGGAGATGGCGAGAGTAATTTGATATGTTTTTTATATTTTAAGCATATATTCTTGTGGCTATTTTTAGCCATTTCGAGCCTTATATCTACATCCTCAAAGTCATCAAAAATATATTTTTCGTATATAATTCGTATTTTTGATTTTGCTACCGCTACTCCTTAGATTGTATGCTCAAAAACGATTTATAGCAAAAAAAAGAGGGCAAATGCCCTCTTGATTTAACCACTATACAACAAGCTCACAAGCAAGCCCAACAACATGTGCTCTCTTCACTCCATGAGATGTAATATATGCCCTTGCTTCAGCTGTATTATTTTCTCCTATAAGAAGTATAGGCATTTCACCTATGTTGCTTGACACGATTGCGTCGGCCCATGAAGCAACTACAATAGCTTCTTCAGCTGCCGGGAAAAAACGCTCTGCAATTTTTCTCGACGTTTCAAATCTATCTGCTCCTTTGACTCTTTCGACGCTACCAATCTCAGCGAGCTGCTTTTCTACGGTAGTATTAACAACACCTGTATCGCCCACAATGATGAAGTGTAAATCATTGTGTTTTTTTAGTTCTACAATCTGATTTGCTTTTACGAACTCAGAGACTATAAGCACTGGAATATTTGTTGTAAGTGTGGATACGCCATCAGCCCAATCGCTACCATTAGTAACAATGATAGATTTTGTCTTTGAAAAGCATTCTTTCAAAACTTCTAGATTTGTATCGTATCTAGTATCTCCTTTTATTACTTTTGCTCCGCCCCTGTTTACTATATCGCCACCGACGATATATGTTTCGAGCCCGTAAGATTGCTCAGGATGATCTAGCACTATGTTTGCCTTATTTGTTTTTGCGAGAAATGCTGCGCTTATTCCATCAGGGAAGTTTTCACCTGAAACAATCACCTTATTTGCTTTTGCAAACTCCTTGTCTATTATATCGGATGTTGCATATCTGTCATCTCCTGCGTATTTGATGACCTCTGCACCAATATCGACTTGCTTAGGTTTTGGTGTAACAACTTGCGTTACTTTTTCGCCCTGCTTCCTCGCATATGCATACCATGTATCTGCATCACCATAAAACACATCAAGGTCAAGTCTTTTTCTGTATCCACTTAGATATCCATGCGATGTGTACTGATACATTGCAACAACGCTCCAATATGGCACATATGGTGCAGCCTTTTCGAGATATCCTGTTGCATTATTGTGGTCGTACTGGGCTATCCACAACCCATAGTCTGCGTTAGCAATAGTGCTACAATCGTGGCTCTCAATAAAGCTTAAATAACTGTAAAATAGGGGTTTTACGCCTATAAGTCTATAAACTGCATCGAGCCAAGCTTTTGCCCATTCTGCGCCTAAATATACATCCTGCTCAAAGTCTAACACGGGAATAACCGTTCCATCGAAATATGCCCCGCAGTTATCTACAAACCACTGTGCTTCCTCTTCAGGAGTTCCGCCAAAACCAACCTCGCGAGCAAAGTGGTATACTCCGATTAGTTTCCCTGCTGCTTTTGCTTGTTGCACAAATCCGTCACACTCTGCAGATACATATCCGGCACCGCCTGTTCCCTTGATGATTACAAAATCTGCTGGTACATTCGCAAGCTGTATACCAGCTTGCCATCCTGATATATCAATTCCATGCAGCATATTAACCCTCCAAGTCTTTGAAGTCTTTGACTTCCTCGGTATTTTCTAATTTTAATATTTGTTTAAATAACTGATGCAATCCGGTGCTTGCAAGGCCGCTAATCATACCGCTTGCGATTGCCACTAAAGTAATGTTTTTGGCATTGACGCAGCCAAGCACAGCCCCGAGCACGGTTACGACAAGCGGTATCCATTTGTTGTCAGTCGGGATAAACTTCTTCATAAGATACCCTACAACAAGACAAACAGCTATAACTAATGGAATGTAAAGATTTGTTAAAAATTCAAGATTCATTTTTCTACCTCCCTTGAAATTAAAAAGGCAGCATTTCGCTGCCGATTGACCAATTATTCAATATTGCAATTATCCTTTAGTGGTAATTGTTTTATCTCGTCAATTACCTTTTCAGCCGTCCCATTGCCACCAAGCTTTTTGTACGGTATATATAAGTAATCAACAAGGTTTTCGTATTCATCACGAGTAATCCATCCTCTTTTAATATAACATTCTCCGAGATAGCAGATTCTGTCGTGACCTAATCCGCGCATCATCATCGCATAGTCACTCTTACGCTGCCAATAATGCTGCACAAGTGCTGTGATGAGACCCCAAAAACCTGTACTCGCAAACACAGCTATGAGTATTTCTTTTTCCATACGCTCTCCTTACTACTTCCAGCGACCACGGACTTCAAAGTGTGCATACCAGGAATTTTGTGATGTCATGTTTGCTGAACTGTAGTGATGCAACTCAAATTTACTTGCGTTTAAAATTTCACTGAAATCGTTTGCTGTAAGCATGCCACCATTATACGAACCTTGTGCAATTACGGACGTTAACTTATAAAAAGCTATAGGTAGATTAACAAATATAACTTTTCGCCACCACCATGACGATATTGCCGTTGAATTTCCCGCTGGGAATGTAACCTGTCCGTTCCCCCAAGCGTGCATATCTCCTGAGTCATATTTAACAACAGTCCACGAAATACCGTCTTTTGTGATGTCTTCTCTCGACACAATAAAATCCTTGGTTTTCTTGATCTTGTTGAAAATCTCATTAATTGCATCTGCAAGATTTCTTGCGCTAGTTTTTAGCATGTTGACATTTCCCATGTCGTCTCTAACGCTCTTTATCTGATCTGCATACTTTTCGTCAGTGGATTTAATCTCTTGCTTGAGGTCCTGGGCAAGCGTGCCTGATAGCGCCGAATTAACTGTACCAAAACTATCACGTAGCTGGAGCCACAAGTTGTCAAACAGCCCTTTGTACTCGACTGCCGGAACTACCCAACCACAAAGATTCGAGTCCATCCTTGTATCGGATATATTGACGGATTCAATCGAGGTTGTACGAGCCGGGATATAGATGTCAGCGATTGCTAGTTCGTAATAGTTTGACTCGCGGATTAGATCCTGGGCAACTGGATTTGTTGCTGCGACACCTTCCTTAAGGTAGATGTCGATGTCTCGTCTGTCCTCTGCGGTATCAAATCTTAAAACGATACGATCTATACGAGCGAGGCTAGAAGCAGGAGACAATGTAATCTGTCTGTTGCTACTCTCCTTAAAAACAGCACCCTCAATAATTGCTCCACCAGGCTTTATGCTGACGGTCATGCCTCCGTGTGCTGTGACCATTAGTCCATCAATGGGGTTAATAAAAACACCGTTGCCCCAACAGAGTTTATTAAAATCTCTCTCATCCTGAGCCGTGATTGCCCTATCCCACTCATCACCGATTATTCTTTTTGATTCAAATGGAAAACTCTTTGCCATACTATACATCCACCTTTCTGTAAACTTGCCTGTTTGGAGTTCCGAAAACAAGCTCTATATCCACTTTATTTTTTGCATGCACTTCCCGAACCTCAACGAGCCTGGAAGTAAATTCTTTTTGTATCGAGTCGATATTTATCGTGCAAATATCGCCTAAATCGTAGTCTTTGAGGTAGTAAAAACGATGCTGCAGCACATCTACCGAGATAGTCTCTTGCTTGTAGTTATTTAGCATTTCAAGTTTTGCTGCATCTCTCATCTTTGACCTTATGAGTGCCTCGTTTTCGCTCTTGATCTCGACTCCGCTTATGCTTGCATTAAAAACTTTGAGCGGAATACAGTGCCCAAGATTACTAGGTACGTTGTTATCAAACTGTACGTATTCATGTATTGCTCTGACCTTTTTACCGTCCTTCCAATAACTGTGGACCTCGTTTGACGTACTGAAGTCATCTGGGATTTCCTGACTTGCCAAAAAGCCACTGTATATGCCACTTTCGTCACATGCGTATTCGCACTTTGAAATGTTGCCCCAAGCTTCTCCAAAAAAGACATCGTCTCGCAAATCGCGTCCCTTTTGAACGTGCAGCTCAATGCCTAGAAGTGGTTTACCTGGTTCTTCTTTTGCCGAGAAAATCGGTCTGCAAATAAGTGTGTATCCTGCAGACTTTAAAGCTTTTCGCATAGCAGAGCCTGTGCTTTCACCGAGTTCTGCGCTTATAGATAGTTCGTTTGGCACATCACTATCTGCGCTGAGCCTTGCGCCACTTACCGTCCCCCCTGTTACATTCCAATTTGGTTTTTCATATACATCTCCATGCTTAGCATACTTATCACTTACTGTTTCAAGCAGCCATTGTGTCAGCTTCTTTTTGACCTCAGCTTTTCCGGTAAATGTCACTGTCGAAATTGGTATCGTATAAGCGCTCCAATCGAGCACTTTATCAATAAAAAAGCCCAATAGCGTTACAAATTCACCATTATTCTTTTCCTCATACACGACCTTTTGTACCATCGCAGTTTCCGGACGTCCTATGCACTGGATGTACTTGACATTCGGGTCATAATCTTTGGCTGCCATATATAGCACGAATGACCCGCACTCATAATATTTTCGGCTCCATTGCAACTCGACAAAGTCAATCATCTTGAGCTCTTCGCCAAACTTGTTTAGACACTTGATCATTTAAACGCCACCATACCTTCCTACAAAGCTTACTTCTGCAGTAAACGCCGTATTGCCATCTTTGGATATTTTGATTTGATTATCACCATAGCCAAGTACCATCTGCATGAGGTCTCTAGCGTCAAAATCGCTATATGGCACGTCTTTACCATTCTTTTTGACCGTTCGCTTGTCGCAGTCAATAACGAGAACGTCAGCCGCATTTAAGACTGTTTTAACGCTTGTCTTAATTCGCCCCATCTCGATGTCGATGCCAGGAACGTACCCGGTAGACTTTATTGTGATTAAGACCGGAGCTGGCTCGCTACCGAGGTAGTTAATAACCTTTGTATCAGTCTTTGTTATCTCGCCAAAAACAAGCTTGCCCGCGTCTCCTATATAAGTCCTTGTCCAGTGCCACATAGGAGTCACGGAGCTAAAGCTTGTCGTTTCCTTGTTATCTGCGAATAAGTCCGGGTAAGGCGACATAAGACTAATTGACAAGTCAGGACTATCGTATATGTTTGCGCTTGGATAATTGGCAGCTACTAGCTCGCATTCTTTTGCTAAGAGCGTATTGCCTAGATATGTAACCTCAAGTTGATATGTGTAATTCGAATTGTAAAATCCGAGTACATTTCTACGTTCCGATTCATATTTATCATCACTAGCTCTAAAAGATGCTGTAAATGTAATTAGTCTTGATTTCTTGCGTTTGCCCGTTACAATATCCCCATTTCCATAGCCTCGAGGTTCGCTAAAAATCTCAATTTCGGGGAAGTCTACACCTGTCAATGATTCTACTCCCCAATCTTCTTTTCCTAACGTGTGCCTTAGCCCGTCTGACCGTATTACGTTTAGTTCAAATAGCTCAAATTTCTTGCTCACTAATGCCCTCCTAAACCTAAAATAACAGCCTCTTTGCGTATAGCTCTCGCTATGTCCGCTGGAGACTGTATTTTATCTTCGAATATTATTGTTTGTTCAATTTTTGTTGCACCTGGTACTTGTACACTTCCTGCATTAGCATTTCCATAGATAGCCTTTGGAACGATGCTCTTTTGATTACTTATAGCAGTATTGATTTTTGCAAAATTGACATCTACATCAATACCGCCTATCGCACTATCTATACCAGTACTTACTTTACTTCCGGCTCTAAGTGCATGCTCTATGCTCTCCTCAATAGCTCTGTCAAGGAGATATGCGTTCCTATTTACTCCGACTGCCATGCCTTCAGGAAACGACTTGCCGAGCCCGTCCCTAAATAGCTTGGACGGAGAATTAGTTTTCGCTTTTCTACGTCCAGCTTTTTCAGCACGTGCAACTACATTCGCAACTGCATTATTGACCGCTTGTGCACCTGCATTAACACCAGCGAGTATGCCATCACAAAAGCTTCGACCCAAGCCGCTCCAATCGCAAGCATTGTTTGCCGATTTCGCCGCATTAAATGCAGCCATCACAGCGTTTTCTTCTGCCTTTGCAAGTTTGTTTCCACCGCTTTTAGCCTCGTTCTCCATGCTTTTGTACTTATCACGAGCAAGTTGTAATTCTTGTTCCGTAGCGGATATTGCATCCTGAACTTCTTTGGTGTTAAAGTCCTTTTGTAAGTCTCTTAGATATGCCAAACTATCTTCTTTGTCTTTGATAGTGGTTTTAAGGTCTTCCTTTTTCATTCCCTCTATCTCGGACATTTTTTTAGCGTGGCCCTCTGCAACCATAGTTATTGCAGAATAATTTCCCGCTTCAAAGTCAGCATACATCTTTTCATATGCTTTTCGCGTTTCGAGGGAATCTCTTAAGGAATTTTCTGTTTTTGAAATTTCCTTACGCTTCTTTTTTTCAAGTTGTTTTTGTAGTTCGAGTACATCTTGAGCATCTCTCAACTCTTGTCCATGCACGCCTTTTGTTTGCTTCTCAGCCTCTTTACGCTTCTGTACAATCTCATCGAGCTCTCTTTTTTGCTGAACATACATGTCAATCTCTTTTTGCTGTAACTCGAGTGCTTTTTTATAACCCTCTTCGCTTGACTTTAGTATGATTTCAGCTTTCTTTTTTTCAATGTAGCTATCGATTTGGTCTTTGATTTCGCCATACTTTTGTATAACTCCGTCAATCATCTTTATCTCAAGTCCGGTTGCTTCCTTTAGCTGACCAACAATAAAGTTTGCACGGTCCTGGTAACCATCTTTTACTCTACCGTTAGCATCAACTATTGTGCCAAGCTCCTGAGCAAGTCTTTTTGTATTATTGATTTGGATTAAATCCTTTTCAAGCTGCTTTTCTGCTGTCTTGATAGATTCTTTGTAAGCGTCTCGAAGCTCATAGATTTTCTTTTTCTTTTCCTCTATGATTTTTCTTGATTTCTCTGCTTCGCTCTCTTCTTTTTTTGATAGCAGTAAAAATGCACCCGCAAGAGCTCCGACTGCAGTTATGATTAAACCCATAGGTCCGCCCAAAAATGACATAGCTGCGCTGAGCCCCTTTGTAGCAACTGCAGCAACTCCTGCAGCAATTCCCTGAGCCTGTACAGCCACAGTATTTGCTATCGTGGCGGTCGTTCCTCCTGCTGTTGCTATAGCGTTACGAGTTTCTGCGGCTGCTAGCGCTTTTGCTTTAGCCGCTGCAAAAGTTGTAACAGTATTATTTGCAATTCGCGCAGCAGTAGCTCCTTTTTCGCTTACCATTGACACAGCCATCGCTGTACCTAGTGCCTTTTGTGCTACGACAAACTCTTTATATAGTCGTATGATAGGCGTTAGCTTTGAGTGTATTTTAAATGCGCCTATTAACCCTACAAGTATTGGGGCAAGGCTAGATCCAGCGGAGGCAACTCTAAGCAACCCATCAGCCATCTTTAGCAGAGGCTTAGCAACAGAAATAGTCACCTCTGTGAGATTCTTAATTGTGTTCCCTAACCCTTTAGGGAGCATATCGGCAATACCGCTAGCTAGCGCCATTGCCATATCACCTGCGGCTGAAACAATTTCGCCTCGATGCGCATATAATCCATCTACAAAAGCCTTAACGGTCTTAGCTCCGGCGGAAATGAGTTCAGGAGCGTGTTTTGCTGCAGCGGTCGCCGCATCAGCTAATACATCTCCTATTGCCTTTGCAAGTCCTTGAATACCGTCCTGCGCAAATGCTTTAGACAATCCGTTTGCTGCGTCTGTTGCCGAAGTTACAATATCGCCCAAAGGGGTATCTACTGACTTGTAGAGTGATATACCTATGTCTGTTATGGTATTCTTAAAAATTCCTAGCCTTGATTCGAGAGTCTTATATCGCTCTTCTGCTTCGTGTGTGAGTGCGGTATTTTCGCTCCAAGCTTTTGTTCCTATCGATAGCGCTTTACTAAATACATCGCTTGCACCTGATGCTCTTAATAGTGCATCTCGCATACGTATATCAGATAGCCCTATCTCATCGAGTGTTTTAATCGCGGACCCGCCATTTTTGTTTATATTGTCGAGCCCTTTAATAAAGCTTATGATTGCACTCGCTGCATCCTCTTCAAATGCCTTTTTAAACTCATCAGCGCTCATTCCTGCAACATCAGCAAACTGCTCCAGTTCATCTCCGCCTCTTTGTGTCGCAAGGCTCATCTTCGAAATTAGCCTTGAAAATGCCGTACCTCCGGCTTCAGCTTCAATTCCGACAGATGACAAAGCTCCAGAGAACGCCATGATTTGAGCTTCAGTAAGCCCTACTTGGTGACCAGCACCTGCGATTCTCATCGCCATGTCCACAATTTCTGACTCGGTTGTAGCAAGATTATTTCCAAGCGCTACGATGGTAGATCCAAGCTTATCAAAATTATCTTGACTCATGCCGGTTATGTTCGCAAATCTTGCAAGTGCTACAGCCGCTTCGTCCGATGTCATGTTTGTCGCATCACCGAGCATTACCATTGTTTTTGTAAATTGCAATAAGCTCTCATTTTTGATACCCAGCTGACCTGCTGCCTCTGCGACTGACGCAATAGCGGTCGCTGACTGAGGCATAGATTTTGCCATATCTCGTATGCCTTGCTCAAATTCAGCAAGCTCTTTGTCCGTTGCATCCACAGTCTTTTTAACACCGGCAAATGCACTTTCAAAAGCAATGCCCTGCTTAATAGCAAGCAGCCCTAATCCTCCCAAAGCAGTTGCGGTACTTGCAACAGCTTTAGTAACAACTTTAAGCCCTTTTTGTGTCGTGCCGGATAGCTCTCTTACAGCTTTATTAAATTCCCTGGAATCCAATATGGTTTCGATTGTAACCTTACCGTCTGCCATGTAATCACCTGCCTTATGTTATCAAGACAGGTTGACTCAGCTACTTATCTGTGCTCTCTCTGCTCTTTATCTTGCTTTTAATCAATGTTATTCTTTTACAGCGTGGGCATTTTATTTCGACTTCGCCGTCCATTAAATTAGCCTTACACAGTGTCTGCCCACATACACTGCATTTAACTTTAATCATATTTTTTTGACAGGATTGCATCAATATCACCGCCATTTTCAAGCGCCTCTGCAAGTTCATTGCTAAGCGCTTCATCGATTTCAGACTCATGTGTAGGTAGTTTATATAGCGATTTCATCTCGCGATAAAACTTCTTTTCCTCGTCACTAAGCCTTGAAATATCCATTGTCCTGTAACCAATAATCTTTCCGAACTGTGTGTTTTCGCTCAACCCATTAAATAGAGCCTTGAAGTTCCACCAATGCATTTCAACGACAGACAAATCAATCTTGTATTGCTCCCAAAAAGCGGCATAAACATATTCAGCATCATAAGTAAACGAATACGATTGCTTCTTTGATGATTTATTCTTATTTACAGGGGATAAACTGTGTGAATAAAACTCAATCATCTTTTCGATAGCTTCTTCAAGTTCTCCCTCTGCAAAGCTATGTGTATCAGCCCACGCACCGTAGTAAAGACGTACGCCCTTTTTTACTAGCTCAATTTTGGATAAATCGCGGTCTGCCAGTAGCTCAGTAAACTTAATAGAGGTGCGAAAGTCCCAGTTTATAGGAACCTCAACACCCCTTATAGTTACTGATTTGCTCGGTTTATTGGTTAATATGCTACCTATCATTTCGCTAGCTCAAGCTGTATAGCTTTGCTTGTTGCAACAAGATCATCATTTACAGCCTCATTAAGCTCACGCAGCTTATTCATGACGTCAAACATCATCATGACATTTCGTTTTCCGCCAAAGACTCTATCTCCTTCGCCTGGTCCCCAAATACTATCAATGCAACGTTTGAGTGCGTCCATCTGATTGCTGAGGACAATGTCGTCATCCTGTGAAATGTCAATTCCGTTGATTTCCTCAACAAAAGTTGCCATGTTGGACTTATATGATGTGCGAAAGTCTAGATCATAAAAATCTGCTACGAGCTCCTGCCCATTTGCGAATGTTATTTTTGTATTAACCATTGTGTTGCTCCTTTATTAACCAGCTATCACTGTCTCAGTGAATTTTTTGTTTGATGTGTCGAATGTTCCAACAACAACATCACTAACGCCCAAGAAGTTTCCTTCGCAAGTCATCTCGCCGTCCTCGTTGCCAAACTTTGAAACCTCTATTGCTACCTTTATTTTTCTAGCACTGAACGTGGTTGCCCCGCCTCCTGTTTTCTGATCGAGGTCGACTATGATGTAGTCTCTTTCAACATCAGCTCCAGTCCTCTGTCTTTCACCGATTTCGCAGATGAATGCAATAGCTTTTTCACTGCGAATCTGATCAGCGGAAAACGGAGACTGCCACTCGTACCCTGAAATACCCTTTGATGTGGATTTCTGGTTAATATAACGCTTGCTTCTCACCTGAGCACTTGGCTCCTCGTTGAGTTCCCTGAACCCTGTGCCAAGTAGCTCCATAGCTGCTGTTTCACCAGTCTTTGCACAGTCTAGATAACTTGCCTGTGCAACTCTTTTTCTAACTTCTGTTAATGCCATACCTATTCTCCTTCCTGTAGATACACAAGCCTACAATCGATTTGATACTTTGCCCTGGATTCGTCTACATCAAAGACGTAGCCTGTTGTTAGGGCTTCAATTTTCACCGGGCATCTATTTGAGCCCAGATCTATAAAGTTCTTAGTTTTGCTTATCGACGCAAGCCAGCTCGCAAAGAGCTGAAAGAACCCAATGTTTTCAATATTTTGTCTTACATCAGCTCCGTACGCCTCTCTACTTGAAAAAACGAAAACCTGTTGACGTTCTGTGTCTCCGTTAATATATCTCTTCAAGATAAGGTCTGCGGGCGACGACTCAACTGCATAACAAGTAGGGTCTTCTGCAAGATAATCTATTCCTATTCCCTCAGCAAACTTGTCGATGTGCGGGCAAGTCTTTATAAGACTTCTTATTGCCTCCATGATAATTACATCAGCCATTATCCCCTCCTTGCTATAAACTTAACTACACTAGCTAAAAGGGCAGGTCCTCGTTGCGCAACCATTCTCCGGTCCCATCGTTTCCCCCTCATGCCTCTACCTCTATTTTCATAGTACTGCTTTTTAGCATATATCTGAGGGTATACGATTTCATCGATACCTTCTACTGCGGTCCCCTTAAGCACACCCTCTTTTTTTGGTACATAAGGGTCTGACAAACGTCTGACCTCGTGTGTAAAAAATCTTTGTGCTGCACCGTTTTGATCTAGTCCTTTTTTTCTAGCTATCTTTATTGCGTCAATGTCGACCTTAACTCTTATCGACATCTTCGTCCCCATCCTCTGGAGTGAACTTACGCAGCTCTTCGACCTCTTTTTCGAGATCATTAATATACTGTACAGGGATATAATCTCCTGCCTTCCACTCTTTGGCCATTATTCAACCTCCAATTCAAAGTGCTGTACTAACTTGCTACCATACCTATTATCAGCTACTTTCGTAATCTTCATCACATCATCAAAGTCACGCAAAAGAGCCTTAAAACCACCACTATGAGCGTCGTTCATATCAAAGTCGACAATTCCCTTAACAACAATGTCTTCGTTGTCTAAAGTGTAATTTGTGACCTTATCGCTACGCTTAAATGTCTTAGGTTTGAGATATGTTTTCCCTTCCGAGTCAACTTTTAACGGGATAAAAACTCGCGTATGATTCGTGCTTTTAACTCCCGCTGATTGCGAGATGTTTATAGCTTGGGAGTCTTGCCAGTTAACCCCTCGGAGAAATGTCCTTGCGTACTTGTATTCACCGCTATCATTGTCATAGTAGCGATTAAAAAGTGTAATATCCGCATTTGTCAGCATTATTCCACCCCTCTATACATTAAGCCTGTATTCATTAGATATTTGGCTACGATGCTATGCTCTAGCGATGCCTGGCTCGTTCCTGTGTTTACACCGGTTTGGATTCCTAATGAGTCAAGACCATCTGCATAGCTGACAGTATGATCTCCGACAGTTTCCGACTTTATCGCTTTACTGCCTTCATCTCGTGTCTTATCTACTTCATACTCAAAGTCCATGAGCTCAACCATGCACTCTTTAACTGTTTCAGGCACGGGCTCTTTGATACGCCCGAAGGTATAGTAGTTGATGGTATTTCTAGCTTGTCTTTCATACTTAATAAAAGCAGCCTGGGGGATTTCTCCCCCATAGGCTTCATACTCCTCATATGTCAGATACATAGCTCTACCTACTTAGTAGCTACAAGCACCACAGCTTTTGTTACCTCTGCAGACTCAACAGTCAATGTATCCGTCTGAGGTGCATATCCAGGCGCCTTAATCTTTACCGGGTAGGTTCCAGCTCTTAGATTAAACTCTGCAACACCTGCCGCGCTAGTCTTTAGTCTTGAACCGTTAACCTCAACCGTTGCACCTTCGATTGCAGCAGTCTTGTTCTTCACCGTGAATGTAACCTTCTGAGTTGTCACAGGTGTAGCTGGCTCAAGATAAGCAAATGGACAACCTGTTCTGTCCTCGTTCATTCTTGTAGCTGGATTTGGCATCGCCCAGCCCATTCTGAACACAACTCTTAGGGCAATCATATCCTGCTGTGCGAGGTTGTATACGATTTCCTTTGTCTGTGGATCCTGGATTACTCCTTCTGTTAGTAGCTTGAATGTTACATCCTGACGGATTGAGTACACAAGCTTGCTAAAGTCGCCTACGATTAGCTGAGCAATCTTCTTGTCAAAGCTTCCATTGTCAGGGAAGTACAAAGGTGCTCCGTCAAGGCCGTATGATGTTGCCCCCTGCAATGTTGACATAAAGATTGGGTGTCCATCTGTACCCTTAAGTCCTCTGAGCTTTGCCTTCATTCCTGTTGATGCGATAGCTCCGGAATGAACATATCCGTCCTCCTCGATCTTGTTTAGCGCGCCACCCTCGTCCATGATTAGAGTGAACATGTCCTTTGAACCAGGAGCTACATTGTTACCTGACTGTCTTGCCATTGTAATCACGTCGTTCTGCCACTCTCTTGGTCTGTTAACCCCGAACAGGATTGCACTATCAACCTTCTGTCCGATTGCTTCGATTACTCTAGGCTTGATCTCGCCGATGATGTCAAACTCTGCATCATCAAGCACTGCCTCGGGAATAGGAACGATAACTGCGAGCTCCCCTGCTGTAAGATACACATTATCCCACGCCATATCGCTTGTCTGCTTCATTCCTGTGTCCCCATCTACCCAATAAGCCATTGGGAGAAGGTCGGTAACTCTGATTCTTGTTGTTTTTGAGCTCATGTTTGGCAGCTTTTTACCAAGACTCAAGACAACTGATTCCTTTGGTGTGTCCTGAAAAATTGCTGGTGTCACCTGCTCCCTGATTAGAGCTTCAACTTTTTCTCTTGTTACTACGTTTACGTTTGCCATAATATTATTCCTTTCCTAAAAGATTTCTAATTGCTGTGTTAACTTCTTTATTCTTGTCATCAGACCCTGTTCCTCCAGTTGTTCCTGGAGTGGATCTAACGATAGCTGGCTGTGTGTCATCATTAAAGAGATAATCGTTATTCTCTCTGATGGTTTTTAGCTGCTCATCAAGACCGACAATGCTGTCGCCGTTTAGCTTAAGTCCTGCTTCATCAAGTAGCGCTCTTACTGCTTTGCTGTTCTTTGCACCTGCAGTTCTCAGCGCCCCGTCAAGAGCATATCCAAATTGCAGCCTTTCGATTTCGGCTTTGCTATTTGACTCTGCCTCGGCAGCTGCATCCTTGTACTTTTGCACTTCACCTTTAAGCCCATCGATGTCTACATCCTTAAACTTCTCAAGTGTTTCGTTCGCAGTTTTAAGCAGCGATTTAAGGTTGCTCTCTGAGGTTTTATACCTTTCGATATCATTACCGTTTTCGGTCATGATAGTATCAACAGCCTCCTTTACCTTATCCTCGGCCACTCCTAGTCCTTTAAGGAGATTTTCAATAACTTCTCTTTTCATGATGTTTTCCTTTCTCGGTACGCTTTTATACGAGGTTGCTTCTCCTCCGTGTACATGATTACGCCCTGTACTAAGCTAATTTTTTGTATAACAAAAGACAGCTATATAGCTGCCTTAAGTATCGTTATTTGTTCACTAAAAAACACACCCTGCCCGAGTGTGTTTATATCATTGGGATAAACTCGCCTATGGTTTTCAGATATTCCATTACCTTTTTCATCATCCTGTTTTCTTTCAGATACTCAATTCCCACAGGCGTGATGTCTATATCTTCCAAGTCCATTATTTGAATTCCGTTAATATACTCCTTTACTCTAAAGCCTTTTACGTATCCGGCTTCAAGCATTTCGGACAAGATTGTGTCTCTATATCCTTGCGGTATCCTTAGGTAATCTGCACTGATTTTAATTAAATTGACAGGTTCAGCTTTTCTCTTTGCTACATACAGTTCCTTTAAGATTTCAAATACTATTCTGAAATAATCATCCCTTGGCATTGCATGCTCCTTTCTAATTCATATAGTAAATATTGTCATATATTTCCTGGAGCTTTTTACCCTCGTCATTGTAGAATTCCAAATTATCATCAAAACCTACTTCCATGATTTTTTCATTCATAGCATCCAATAAATCCGATTTCGATGCATTTTTTAGATATTCTTCACTATAATATTTATTCAAGTACCTAAAGTCATCAGGTTTATAAATCAAAATACTTTCCATATATTTCCACCTCCCCCAAATTATTTAGGGTTACACTGTATCAGTATTCTTTTATCCGGATTAATTGCTATGTTGCATTTATCACTTTTCAAAAGAATGCTGCGCTCTCCTAGTTTGCTTACTTGTTCTTTTCCAACTCTTCCCGATTTCAAGCAATCAAGCAAAGCCTCCATTGAAACACCAGGTCTATTATATTTCTGGTTTAATGCCGAATTTCCGATCATTCTACCAACAAAATGAGATGTATATCCATCTATCTGTAACCCTAACGGTGTTTGTACTCCCACTAAATTATTTTGCACTGCTCTACTATACGCATCATATACTTTATAACTCAGTAGTGGGCTTATCTCTCCTTTGCTTACTAAAAATCTATAATCCATTAGATTCTTATAGGCAGGAGAATTATTATATTTGGCATCATAGTATTTGTCAAGCACTTTTAATTCGCTACTTTCCGCGCCGATTGACTTTAACCAATCTGTATGGTGCTTAATAGCTACATTTCTTGCTCTTTGTGCAGCACTTCTATCAAATCCTACAATCTTACCGGACGCATCCTTTACGGCATAAACTTGCGTTCTAGTCGTATCGACGCGCCTATCTGTGGCTTTGCAGAAATGTTTCAGCTCCGCTTCCTTACGCTTTAAATTAACCGCAGAGCTCTCCATCTCGTATTTTAGGCTCTGTCTTAAGGTATTATCTTTTGCCTCGTTATAGGCAGAGTTTAAGCCAGCTAGATACCTCTTTTCTGCTCGAATTGCTCGTTCATATGATCTTTGCTTCTGTCCTGCTTCGTAATTGGTGTATGTCTCTCCACCATATTCGTAAGTTTTGCTGTCCAGACTGTCTAAATATTCCTTTGAATAAGTTCTCTCAGTCCCTTCGTAGTAAGCGTAAAAACTGTGTCTGCAGTTCCATCCACAAAGTCCTTCACCCGTACCGTAGCCCGTAATGTCATAAAAAGAGCCATATCCCTTGCTTTTCCCGCTAAGACTGTATACCCCACCCTGCCAATCGGCGTGTGACGGTCTCGCTCCAGAATGTGCGGTAACTTCTACTAAATCCGTACCTATTTCGTCGCAATATAGCATGTTGAGTTCGGCAGAAGATTGATTTACTCCGGTGAGCACTGCCCTGCGTACTGCAACATCGAGCTTATCGATGTGACCTGTAGGATACTGTACGGTAAGTCCTGATTTTGCGACCTGCTTGATAGCATTTTTAATAGCAAAATCATAAGTAAAAGCACCCGAGCTTACCTGCATATTAGCAAGATTAACAGCGTTAATAAAGGCGTTTTGTCCTTGACTAGCAGTGGTTCTCGTAAGATTCTTAACCACTCCCTTAGTCTTTCTTATATGAGACGATAGCAAGTTACCCATCGCAACATTTGACGCATGATCTATAGGCGTCTTTCCTGCTATTGCGGCTCTGAGGTTCTCGCTTTCCATGTTCTCAAAATTAGCCTCTTCGAAGACTCTAGTAATTTCCGCTTCCGTCAAGCCAGATACCTTAGATATTCCATTAACAATATCTTTATACAGTACATTTTGTTGTGTTAGTTTCTCCGCCTCAAACTGTGCACTTTCGGTCAATGCACCCGTCTTAACTATTCGTTTCGCAATGTCTGCAACAAGCTGTTCGTTAATCAAGTCCATCATTCCAAGCAAGAAAGACGTACACTCCGCTAAATACTCAGGGCTAAGCATTACTCTTCCTCAGGCGTTATCACAGTTTCAGGCAGCATCTCTTTTGCCTGGTCCTCTGTGACGCCATACCTTCTCATCAAGTATATTTCTTTACGGATTAGCCCGGATGTGGCCTCTTGCATCATCAGCTGATTTTCTGTTTTACTATCAACAATCAGGCTGTCATCAAAGTTAAACGACACATCGTATGTTCCTGTTGGCGCGAGCTTGTATAGGCTCGTCCATACATCCATCGCCTTAATTAAATCCTCTAGTGCGTTCTGTAGCGACTCCTGAATCTGAGATACGAAAGAATACGATCTCTGTTTACTGAACAATACCTCTGTAGCTGTTCGGTCCTCATCTTGCACATCCGATAATGTCCCATACGCAAGACCGCATGCGAACTCAATGCGTCTTAGTATCTGATTAAAGCCGTTAAACAAGCTTGAGTCTCTTATCTCAGGGCTGAAAATTTGATAAAAAGGTTTTTCGGATATGCCCGTATCTATGCTGTACTGACGGAATAGTCGCCCTTTGCCAGATGGCAAAATAGTATTTCCGTTACTGTCCTTTCTGAACAGCGACTCAGACATATCTACAGCTAGCTCTGTACCCTTAAACTCCCACATGATACGTGCCCACTGCTCATCAGCCTGCTTAATAAGTTCAGCAGCCTTTGAATAGACAGACACTCCGAATGGACTTTGCCTATTCTTGTTGTTTGCCTGTGGAATTTTAAAATATGAGAATAAAACACCTGGCACATTTTTAATTGTTGTGGACTCTTCGAGGGTCTCCCATTCTGGAACATCGGTTAAATTAATCTGGTGACCAAGCACTCCTCTTTGCTTGCTCTCGTATGCTCTGTTTTGAATAACACAATATTTTCCGTCAAAATCATGTGATTCGACTCTCGTGTATATCTTACCGTCACGAACCACCTGCTCAACAAACTGACAAGATGTTATCTGTCCAGAGCTATTGAATCCTGTAGGAACAAATCTATCCGCCTGGATAAACTCAACGGATATTGTATCGCCCTGGACATAAGGCTTAAGTATGATTCCTCCAAGTGCACAAGCATACTCTGTCTGTATCCTTAGTTCTGATAAAACCTTTCGGTATGCTACGTTTAAAAAATCAGCTCGTTTGCTTCCGGTAATCTCCGATTCCATCTCAAGCGTAACAAGTCTTGCCAGTTCCGAGGACACCGCAGAGGGAATGCCCGTGCTCGTCACATCATCTTTAGTCCATGGTGCTCGGTCTTCGTACATCGCAGACCACAACTCTATGTAATCGATTGTCTTGTCGTCTAAAACAATCGTGCTAAGGACCTCTCCCTGTGCTGCACGCTCTTTAAAAACCTTTCTAATCCACTCTATTATTTTGTGAAACATATACTGCCTCCTAATAATCTATCAATCTCTTTGCGAAACGCTCGATTGTATACTCAAAGCTATCCAATGAGTCTATATCGCTCGTTCCGTCATCAAGCCTTACGTTCTTTGTTTTTTCCTTTGGGTCCCAAATACACGTACTTAAAGCTAGCACCAACGATTCGCTCAAGTTTTCGATATAAAAAAACCGCCCTTGAGCCATCAGCCTGGCGGTAAGATTTATTCTGTTGTTAACCTCGTCTTTTAGTGCGTTGTGAATGCGTATCCATCCAAGTCCGTTTTGCCTTAATGCTTGTCTAAAACCTGCAATAAGTGTTTGTTCTGCATTGTCACAAAATATGTCTGTGACGGTACCATATCGGTTAATGACCTCATGCACAAAGTCGCAAAACATTGCTTCTAACATCGTGGGTGGTATCTCTGCATCTGTACACGGAATCCTTTTCGACAGTAAACTAATCACGTTTTTGTAATCCGATGTAATCCCTGTCGCCACGAAAGAATGCGCAGACCCCGTTCCCCCAAAGTCAACTCCGATGTAGATATTCATGATTCGAGGAATTGAGTCTGTCCAAATATGCCTTTCAGGATTGTCTGCAAAATTCCTGTATATAAGCCCCTCAGCTATACACCTTAACCCTAGAATGTCTCTTTTGTACCAAATCGATGTCTGGTCATACTGGCTCTTTATCTCGGCTCGTCTTTGCTCTGAAATGTTAATATTATCGTCAATCGTGAAGTGCTGGTAGTTGTATCCACCAAGCAATTCCCCTCTTGCCGCTTTCTCTGAGTATTTATCGATATACTCAGTGTAAATATCTGCATTTGGGTTATCAGGGTTCAAATCCCAAAAGAATTTTCGTTTGCTTGCCGCAGCAGTACGGTTAAAAGCCTCTTTGATAGTGTTATCGTGATGCAAATTGATTTCTGTAGCAATCCACATTCCGTACGAATTGCCTCGAATCTTTTTAAAGCTATCTGCTTTCGCACCGCCCGCAAAGATTACAACCTTCTGCCTGCCACCTGTTGATGGTCCTTTTATAAACAATGCATCATTGTCTTTGTATTTGCCCCATCTACATTGTCCACGGAAAATATATTCAAGCCCGAAGCCATTCGCATCGCCAATGTTTAACTTAGCATTTGCGACAGTAGATCCAGTAGCAAGATGCAATTTATCCTTGCTGCCCTTAAGCTCGTGTGCAAAGGCAAACACATTATCCACGGTCTTACCCGCTCTTATTGCTCCTTCTGCGATGTTATACATACACTCAGCGGTCCGCCTCATGTACTCCTTATGCTTCTCGGAAAAATTAAAAGGGATTGTCTTACGCCTTATTATCGCCATATACATCCCCCTCTATATCATCTAAGAACTCAATCTCATCATCTCCACCGATTCTGCTCGTCTCGGCTTTCAGCTTCGCAATTCGCACCTTCTGTTCCTCTGTGGCAAGGTCCCAATCCCTATGCAGCATTTCGTCATATTGCTTAATCAGGTTCCTTAATTCACCTTGGGCTCTAGCTTGTGCCTTAAGAAAGTTATTTTGTTTATCCCAAGCCTGCTGCACTTCCCATTTAGACCCTATCGTAGCTCCTGCCTTAGCTTCGACCTGCTCAACTGTCTTATCTCTTTTGTCTTCAACATAAGCAATACTTTGTGCTCTTATGATGGCAGCATAAGCAAGTTGTATCTGGTGCCACAATAGATCGAGGGGATTAGCTTGCTCAACTGCGGTCACAATCTCTAGAGTTTCCTCTGGCAGAAACCTAGAGAAGAAACCAAATTTCTCAGCTCGCTTGTTCCCCTTTGGTGCTCCTGTCGCATTCTTGTTCCCTAGTAGCGCAATCGAGTTTTTGTGTGCACCCTTTTTCTTTTTTTGTGTGCACCCTTTTCTATCCCAGTTATATCTCTTCTTCCACGACTTTACCGTGTTGAGACTAACTCCGTATTTTTCGGCAATGTCTTTATATTTCATGCCGTTCATATAATCCTGTTTTGCTAGCTCATATTTTTCAGCCAAGCCTCACCACCTCTCTTTTCGTCTGTTTTGCAAGTATGAAAAAAGACACCTCTTTCGAAGTGTCTTTAGGTTATTTCACTTTTCATCGGACAAAAGGTTAATTCCTTTTCTCCATGTGTATTTCGTCTTTGGTCATAATAAAGTCTATGATGGTAATCGATTAGGTAAACCCTAAATGTCTCCTCGTTATATGTCCCTATTACTCTGACGCCTTTATTGAGTCCTATTTGATATATAGTTTCGTTACCTAATAGTTGCTCAATAAAATTCGACACATTGCATGATTCGTCAAAATTGGATAAGGCGTGACCCACACAGTTAGTAACTATATCTCTTTCTTCACCGCTAACTACATGAAAATGGGTTCCTGGATCATTTTTGACCTCGCTAAACGCCTTGTTTTTTAACTTTGCATTTATGTTTCTTATCTGCCTAAACTTATCGATAAATTCCCCTTCGCTCTTTAGGTAATTATTGAATTTGCCTTTACTCAATCTCACTGAGTAGTACAGGGCTTCAAAAGAAAAATCGAATTTTAGTCCCTTTTCTTCATTCTTTGGTTCGTTAAGGTTCTTTACATTGGCCTTGCCGTCTTCCCTGTTATTAACTTTTCTTTTTTTTGACTTACCCTTTTTTGACACGGCGTTAGGATACTCTCTCTATATAGCAATCAAAAATGTCAGCATCACTTATTTCGTTAGTGCACACTTCATATGTGCTACAGTTACCTCTTGCATTAATCCAAGGAGACTCCCTGTGAGTAATGCTCTCTAGTTGATTGCCTGTATACCCACCATACACTTCCCAAACTTGGTCAAGAATATCTTTTGCATCCTCATTGAATTCTTCTATCGTCCCGTCATATTGTTCTATAGCTTCGCCACTATATTCCTTATATCTTTTGTAAAGTTCAGGAAAAACTGGGCCGTGGACCCATGCTTCAAGACGTGAGGTGAATAGTTTAGCCGTCAAATCGTCCTTGCTTTCATTAACAAGAGTTAGGTACCAAGAATACGCATAATAAACTAGCTTTTGTAACTTCTTTGGTGTCATGCTTTCCTTTGACAGAAACCAATTTGCTACATCAAAAACTGTTCTTTTCATGTCGGCCTCCTCTCTATCAAAACACAATGCTATGTATAGCTATTTTACCATTCAATGCATGGCAAATACAAGTCCCTACATATGGGCTTACACATACTCTAATACATATATACCCACAACATATTGGAAAATATCACAAAAGACGCCCAATTTTGAGCGCCTTCTGTGAAGTTAATTATGAAATATAATTTTGAGGAAGCCACAATTCCCTTTTCGCTAAATACAATATATCACAGGTTTCTGTCCCATTTGTCCCATTTTTCGTTTTCGGCAAAATTCTTTAGTTTTCGATGTATTGTAGACTTGCTTATAAATGCTTGTTCCTCGATTTCTCTGTAACTCAGTTCCTCAACATAGTACATCCGAAGTATCGTCCTCGTGTCCGGGTCATCTATAGCTTCTATGTCTTTTTCTATAGCCTCAATTAGCAGGCTAATTTCGTCTAGCTTGCGTTTTAACCGCCTCTCCCTACTCGATATACCTTTTTCGTCAAAAGTCAGTCCTGTAAGCGATTTTGGGATTCCTCTACCCGTCTTGTAATCCTTGTAGTAGTCTGTGACTATTTCCGGCTTGGCATGGTCGATAGAATATTTTAGCCCTTCTGCTTCTCGTCGCAATGCTTTAAGCTGCTTAATCTGTTCGTAGTCTATCATGGCTATCACCTCGCTCCGTTCTTTCCTCCTCGATTCGCTTTATTTGCCTGTCGATTTTGAAAAACTTTGCATGCTCTACGCGCTCATTAATCCCTAGCAAATATTTGACTTGAGCTAACATGATCTCTACGTCAGCAACTTCCTCAATCAAGTTAGCAAGGAAACCACTCTCATGCTCGTATCTTTCAAATTTGTTAAGAGCCTGTATGAGCTCAGCCAATTCTTCTATCAGCATATCCTTTTGACCTATGTATCCATAATGGTCTGCAATATACTTTAATGCTTTTGTTCTATTCCCCATTCTGCACGCTCCTATCTGTAAGGCGAACTTTCTGGCCACAAAACACCTATGCCGTTTTCAAGTGCATGTAAGTGCTCAGTACAAGCACCTCTCGAGTGCACCCAATTATCAAGCATGTAGATGTGCGTTGCCTTATCTAAAAGTCTTAAGCATATCGCCATGTAGTCATCCCAGCCGCAGATTCTCGGCAAAACCACCTCAGCCGGGTTAATGATTTCTGCGCCAGGATACTTATCAAGCAGCATTTCCTTTGCCTCTTTGAAGGACTTCTCGTAGGTATCAAATCCTGTAATCTTGCCGCTGATGTATATAATCATTTCCTGCATGTTACACCTCTCTTATATTTTTAATATTACACAAATCAACTTCTTCCAGCTTCCCGCTCCTTTCGATTACTGCCACAGGGCATGCTACCACACCACCGGGGTGTCCTCCTAGCATTAAGCTTGGGCAAACAATCTCGCTTCTTTGGTATACTCCGTGGAAGATTGCTTTTACCTCACCTTTCTTCGTTTTGTATGTGCACACAATCATTACAAACGCTCCTTTTCAATCACTTCTAAATCGTGCTTATACTCATTTAACACTTGAGTCAAGGTTTCTCTGCTTTCAGTATTAAGTCTTCTGCACTTCAACAGTCTTTCGATTTTATCTATTTCTGATTCAAGAAAATTACTTGCGTATTCTATTAGTCTGTATTGTGGTATCATCACTTCTCCTCCTTGTATGGCTTTGGGAATGGTCGCCACGCTATAACTTCAATTCCCGCGTCTATTTCGTCTAGTGGTGATTGCCCGTATTCTGATAGATAATCTTCACACACAGAGGAAAACCACCACCATTTTTTGTTGTAATAATATGCGGCGGCTACATCTGGTTTGTCTTTTATGTCTTGGTAGTATGACGCGGGGTTTCGGTTTGCATAAGTTATCAGCACTGGTATCAACTTATCTGGCAATGCTCTTGATACAGGCGTCCAATGACGCGCTGATGGTTGGGTGCGAATATAATCTAAGGTTTCAGCATTTATATCATCTATATGTTTTTCCATTATTACTCCCCCTTGTATGATGGTAACTCCATCCATGCTATCACCCCGTCAATGTCGTTATTTGTTCCCGAAAGATACACATAATCGTCTTCATCAAAAGAATCTATCCACACGTTTTTTCCATCAGTTACTAGCACTTCTTCTCCATAATCGGGTAAGTTTTCAACCATATATGACCAATCGAAATTGGCATATTCTTTTTCTTCCTCTGGTGTTAAATTTCTAAATATAAGTTTGTACCATTGAGCCACAATTGGTTGTGCGTCTAACCATTCTCCTATTTCCGCGGATGTTACTTCTCCGAAAAATTCACTCATTTCTATTGTATTTAAGCTGTTTATTAGTTCGTCTAAATCTATCAATCTCATCGTTACACCTCCATCAATTCTGGGTTCTCGTATATGTTGCCGATTACCTCGTAATCCCAGCAATCAAGCATTATCCTGTCCATATCTTCTGAACAAATCATAAAGCTACATGACTTGTATTTTACATCACCATAGACAACACCACCCCTTGTTTCGACTTTAACTATGTCCCCCTCGTATATTTCCACTCCGTTCTTGTCTTTCAGCCCTGTTGATTGCATTAATACAAACCTATCTTTGTTTTTGCGGTGCCAACTCCCTATATGTTTGTCATAAAATATTGGCAAGTCGTCGCTAATTGCATAATTTGTCCAACAATTCTTTTCCTTATCCCACGCCCTAATTTTCGATATCATCGTTACATCCTTTCTAACCAAAAGTCACTTGAGCATCGTACTCATAGTTCATCCATATTGTTTCC
>ERZ773063.337-NODE-337-length-31038-cov-3.082465_pt1 | contig 31038 bp, 29 predicted proteins | sample MGYA00580625_ERZ773063 | MGnify/ENA primary metagenome ERZ773063 (study PRJEB29015, sample SAMEA2738022) | human oral metagenome | biome: human oral; feature: human-associated habitat; material: dental | place: China | collected 2042 ... | reverse complement strand
CGGTACAGCCGACGCATTTGTTCTGATCGAAGATCATGCCGTAGTGCGGCTTTTTCGGCCCTTGCTTTTTAGCACTTGCGTTTACATCTTGCGCACTTTTATCCGTGCCGGGATCGTTTTGCGCGAGTAAATTTGAGGCAATTGCGCCGAGCCCCAAAGAGCCGAGTGCGGCGGATTTTATAAAATTTCTTCTTTGCTTTTGCATATTCTCCTCCGACTAAATTTAAGCAAAACTACTTTGTTTTATTCGCGTCGTGAAAACTTTTAGCCTCGCTCTCGCTAAGCTTTTTGGCCGCATCGGCAAGCTCGCCGGGCTTTAAAACTTTTAGTAGTTCGGCTTCAAAAATCACCACAGAACCCGCAGGAATTCTATCTACGTCCACGTTGCCGTAGGCTAAATTACTAGGGATTGTAAATTTATATTTCGAGCCCGTATTCATCAAAAGCAATCCCTCGCGCAATCCGTCGATTAAGCCTATCATAGAAAGATGCGCCGGAATTTTAGACGCGAAAGTATCGTCAAATACGCTACCATTCGTCAAATACGCCTTGTAGTTCATCACTACTACGCTCTCAGGCTTTGGCTTTTCGCCCATACCTAGCTTTAGAATTTCATATTGAAGACCGGATTTTGTGGTTTTAACGTCCGGATTTTTGGCATTCTTCGCCATAAATTCCTTGCCCGCTTTTAAATTTTTATCAAGCTCCGCTTTGGAATTTGTTTCTACGATCTTATTTAGTTTATCGGCTCTTTGATTCAAAAGCGCAATAATTTCCTCATCTTTTAGTTTCTGCTGCTTTTTAAGAGCGTCCAAAAACCCCTCTATCACCGCATCTAAGTCGTATTTGACACCTAATGCGGCTTGTGAATGCAGCTGGTTTGAAACATAGCTTCCGGTGGAAGCTCCGATGCTATAAGATTCTTTTTGTTCTTGCGTAGTTAAATTCGCGCCCAACGCGCAGCTTGCCAAAACAATAGGCAAGAAAATTTTTAGTCTTTTTTGCATACATTTGCCTTTTAAATTTCGGGGCCGCGAACTTACGCGACCCCGAAAGAATTATAAATTATTATTTAGAATTCTTTGAGCCTCTTTGATATACTCTTTAGCGGCTTCTAGCCTTTGTTTAGTATATTTAAAGCCGTGCATACCCCATGAGCCGTCTTTTTGTAGCAAGTCGACTGTGTCTTGCGCTTTTTCGATTAGCTCATAAACTCTTGTCTTATCGCTAGGGCTTAGTTTCTTAGTTTCTAAGATAGCATAAAGTCCCTCGATACCGATTTTGACTTGAGAGAAGTCGTTTTTAACAGGAGTTTGCCATCCCATTACTTCGTCGTAAACCTGTTTTTGATTCTTGAAGTGTAGGGTAGGTTTTAGCTCAGATAGTACAGGGCTGTGGCAGCCTTTGGTATCTTGCATATCTTTATCCGCCCAAGACGTTCTAGCGCACGCCCACATTAGGTCAACGAAGTTATGTCCGTTTTTATCTCTTTGGAAGTGCCAATCTTTAGCGTCTCTTGGTCCTTTAGCAGCATCGCCCGCAACTAGAGATTTTCTAGCAGGATCTACGTCGATCTTCCAGATGTGAGATCTTCTTTGAGTATCAAATCCCGCGTTGTCTTGGAACTGAATAGCGTAGAAGTTCTCGCAGCTCATCATAAACGGCATGTGGCAAGATGCGCAGGTATTGTCTTTATGCGTATCGGCTCTTGCAGCGATATAAGCTTGCTCTTGGTGGCAATCTTTGCACTCTTTTGTGATCTTAGGCTTCGTATAAAACGCGCTCAAATAGCCCTGCTCGGAGTTATAATTTACGCCCTTGACGGTTTTATCGCCAACTACCGGTCCGGTGTTATCGTGCGGATCGTGGCAGGTTACGCAGCGCATACCCTTCTCGTAGTGAGCGGTGAAGTAGGACTGAGAGCCTTCAGAGCCGCAGCCTGGACCCATGGATTTAAATTTAGAGCTAAGAGATAGATCGGGATTTCCGTTGTTTAGCGGATTAGCGCGTGCTAAATCAGGGCTATAGTTAAATCTTTGGTGGCAGCGTTCGCAGTTTGATGTTCTAAAATTTGTAGCGCCGTCAAGGTGACCGCCCGCTCCATGGCACTCTTCGCAGGTGATACCTTTGGAGATAGTGTGCTTTTGAAGCTCTTTTGCATTACCCAAAGCAGCATAGAATTCTTTTTTAGTTTTAAAATCGAATTTGAATGGGTGGCAGACTTCGCAATACGAGCTGTTTGCTTGGAAAAACATCGATTTTTTGTATTTTGCAGCATACGATGCAAGACCTCTTACGTAACCGCCGTTATCGCCATAATCGGCTAGAGTTTCCGGGAATTCCGGAACGATCTTTTTAATCTTTTTGACCGTCTCATCGTCTAAATTTAACGCCCAAGTCCTTTGGAATTGGTTGCCGCCGGCTACGATTTGACCGGTGCCATCTCTTAGCAAGCCGCCCTCTACGTGATAGGTTCCGCGTAGAAGCCATGCATCTACGTAGCCGAATTTTGTCCTTAGGTGTCCCACGGTCGCATAAATTACGTCAGGGGTAATACCTTTTGGAAGGATCGACGCCGTATCCGGGCTAAATACCGGATCGGTTAGGTTGTTATTAACCTCCGGGTGCTCGCCCGGGAAGCGGATAGTAGTGGCGTGGCGCGATCTGCTCCATACTTCGTACTGCGCGGGGTGGCACTCGCCGCATTTTTCAGGACCTATGAATTTATTCGGAAATTGCAAAGAAGATCCTGCAGGGATTCTATACATCATAGAGCTATAGCCCTTGCCGTCATCTCTTTTACTCGCCTTTGAAAAGTCAAATCCATGCCCTTCCGCAAGCCACTCCAAACCTCGGTCGTGAACATCCATCTTACCAACCGTCTTACCGCCGTATTTGGTAAAAATCGGGTGATTTTTAAATAGCCAGTCATACATCTCTCGCTCTTCTACGACGTAGTCCTGCAAGGATATGACGCCTCTGCTTTGCAACGTGCCCTTAGGATTTGCGATGACATCGCGCGATTTTTGCGACATTTCCATCTCATGCCCCATGCCTTCATCAGCACAGGCTCCTGCGGCAAAAATGCTAATACAGGCTAGCGCGCCTAGTAGCATCTTATTCCATTTTTTCATGGCTCCTCCTTTGAAAATCGAAATTTTAAATTAGCAAAGTTCTACGCTCGAAATAATATCAACAAAAAAGGGTGAAAAAGGGAGAAATTTAATGAAATCTAAATTTAACGAAAAGAGATCGTAAATATCGCGCCTTCGTCGGAATTCGCAGCGCTTATGCTCCCCCCGTTTTTTTCGATTATCATCTTGCTCATATATAGTCCGAGCCCGCTGCCCTGCTGCTTTGTAGTAAAGTGCGGCTCAAAAATTTTATCTAGCTGCGCTTCATCGATGCGGCTTGCGTTATTTTCGATCGTGATTACCCGCTCGCCCTGCTTTAAAAACGAGCAAATTTTAATTTCACGCCGTTTAAGCGGTACGTCTAAAAACGCCTCCTTTGCGTTGTTTATGATGTTTATTAGCACCTGGATGAGCTCGTTTACGTTGCCGTAAAGGGTGAAATTTTCCTCTACCTGCACGCTTATGTCGATGACGTGCTTTTTAAGCGAGGCATTTAAAATTTTACGCGCCTGCTCGATCGCCTCACTGACGTCAAATTCCCTCTTCGGCATGTTTGGGTTGAAGAAATTTTTAAAATCCTCGATCGTATCGCTCATAAATTTCACCTGCTCGCCCGCATCTTTTATGCCGCCTTCGAGCCTTTCTTTTGAGAGCTTGCCCCGCTCGTTATAAAGCTCTAAATTTATGAGCGTGGAGCTGATCTGCGATAGCGGCTGGCGCCACTGGTGCGAGATATTGCCGATCATCTCGCCCATTAGCGCGAGGCGGCTTTGATTTATCAGTAAAAGCTGAGTTTGCATCTTTAAAGTCGCGTTTTTTTTGTGAATTTTATAGATACAAAATATACAGATCAAAAACACCACAAGCAAGCTTAGGCCGCTAACGACAAACTCTTTGGTGTGATAGAGCAGAATGCTTTTTATCGGAATTTTAAAGCTTATCATCGCGATCGTATCGCCTAGACCGCCTTTGAAATTCCCCACATCGCCGTAGAGCTCTTGCATCTTTTTAGGTGCTGCGTTGATGCTGTGGCACTCAGTGCACGAAGGCTGGGAGTTTGTTATCGGTAGGCTCAAAAGATACGAGGCGCCACCTTTATCGTAGACGATCCTGGAGTATTCTTTATATCTGTTTTCTTTAAAGCCCTCTAAAATTTCATTCTCAAACTCGCTTCCAGCGTGCTCGGGATTGAGCGGATCGGTAGCGACGAGCTTGTAGTCGTAGTTGATGTTTTCTTTAGCGAGCTGAATTTTATAAATTTCGCGCGTTATGTAGGTCGAGGACATCAGCCTCGGATCAAAAAAATCCTCGCTTAGAAGCTTTTTTTCTTTAAGCTCGTTTATTAGCGGGCGCTGCACGGTCGAGACGTAATCGCGCACCGCATTCATCGTATCTAGGATATAAAACGCCTCGCGCTTCGTGTCTTTCAGCGCGAGCTCGCGGTAGAAGTTAAAAACCAAAGCCGTAATTACGATATATAGCAGCACGAAAAGCGCTACGATAAATTTAAATTTATACTTCAAAGAGATACCCCACCGCATATAAATTTTTGATCACGTCCTTGCCGATCTTGCGGCGTAGCTCTTTGACGATCGCCTTGATCGCCTCCTTGCTGGGCTGCTCGAACTCCCACATATAGTCGAATAGCTGCTCGTAGGTTACGGTTTGATTTTTGCGCGCTAAGAAGTACTCCAAAAGCTTGCTCTCGCTTTTGGAAAGATGACAGGCGCTGTCTTTGACGTAGATGATCTTTTTGGCAAAATCATACTTCAGCTCATCATTTATATTCAATATCGGCGCGTGATTTATCAGCTCCGCAGCGACGTCTTGCAGCGCCTTTATAAAGGCGTTTTTGTCGTACGGCTTAGGCAGATATCTAGTGATCTTAAGCTCCACCGCCCTCCACAGATACTCCTGCTCGGTGTGGCTCGAAAGTATCACGATCGGCACCGAGATGCCGGCAGCCCGGATCTTTTTAACGACCTCTAGCCCGTCCATATGCGGCACGCCGATATCAAAAACCAGCGCGTCGTACGAGCCGCTCATCGCCTCATCAAGCGCCTCCAGCCCGTCCTTAACCCCCACTACTTCGCCGAAAAACAGCTGTAGCGATTCGGTTATATTTTTTAAAATCCCGGGCTCATCCTCCAGGCAAAGCACCCTTTTATTGGACAAAACATCCAATAATTCGTAATCTTGCATACTCTATCCGCCTCCAAGCTTAGCGCATTTCATTCTTAATCGTCTCTTAAAATATAACTAGACTTAGATTATATAAATTTAGCATTAAACTAACGTTAAAAAATATACCAAAGCGGTTCACACGTAAATTTAAACTGGAAACTACCTATACGTGAGCTTTACGTCTGCATAAGTCGAATAAAAATATCACAAGAACATAAAAAGGCGGGGCGATAAGCTTGATATTAAATTTTACCACCTCGTAGGCGACAGATAAAAGGCAGTAAAATTTCTATTTTAGAGGTGCTTGCATATGTATTTTATAGACGAAAAGCAATCAAATCATGAAGTATTTATCAACCCCGCGCTATCGGCGGAATAGGAATTTAAAATTTAGCCCAAGCTGGGCATGCTAAAGTTAATGTGAATGCTCCATCATTGAGTGATCCATGTTCTCCATCGAGCCATGATTCATATGCGAGTGATCCATCCTCTCCATCGAACCCATATCGTGGCTCATCCCGCTCATCGAGCCATGATCCATCATAGAATGTTCCATGCCGCTCATGCCTGGATCGGTCATTCCAAAAATCATCGCGATGTGTCCTAGCACCAAAAATACAATCAGCGCCAAGAAATGAAATTTAAGCCTAGCTCTAAATTCCGCTCCTTTTGCGATAACTCCTAGCTCCAAAAGTAGCAGCACCAGCGCAGGCAGCGCCGCTGCTGCGTATGCCGCCAAAGCTAAAGTGTCCGCAGCGCCACGTAAATGAATAGCGGGCAAAATTTTAACCGCTACGTAAATAATTAATATCGTAAAATAAGCGCCGAGAATGATGCTAAGGCATTTATTGATTTTTAGTGCCAAAGAGCCCTCCTTCGCGCGGTACAAGCTAAAAAATTCGCTCGCTACTATCGCTTCTGCTAAGCCCATCGGCACCGCCATAAATAAAATCAAATTCCACGGCTGATTTGCCATCAAAAGTTCCATGTAATTCGTCATTGCCATGTTTTCTCCTTATTTTAGTTTAAAGGGCGCAATTCTAGCGGCTTTCGGTAAAAAATTTTTAAACGATAGATAAGATTAAGTGCGCCTTTAATCTTATCTTTCTGCAAAATGATTCGAACTGCGTCTTAAAGCTCGCTCACCAATATTAAATTTATCTCGCCTCGCACGCCGCCTCTTCGTATCTAACGTGAAATTTAGAAAATTTATATTTGCAGATGCAGATACATTAAATTTATCCGAAACGCTTTAAATTCCGTAAAATTTCAGTTTTGCAAAGATAAAATTACGAAATTTTTTAAAAGGATTCAGAATGAAAAACACCCTCTTATTCGCCTGCGCAGCGCTATTTATATGCGCTTGCTCCGCTCCAGAGCAGCCAAAGCCAGGCGTTTCGCATTGCAGCGAGCCTAAAATGGATGAAGCATCGCATCAAATGATTCAAATTTGCGGCGAAAGCGAGGATCCGCAAATCGAAAATATGCAGTGTAACGAAAACGGACTTTGCTTCGGCAGCGCAAAAATCAGGTAGCCGAAGCTCCGCAGGCGCTAGCGCTAAATTTAACTATTTTAGAGCCAAGATCGAGCGCTCGCAAGCGGTCTAGGCCGTGCTTTAATTTCGCCCGCAATTTAAATTTAACTCCGCTTCACGCGCGCCGATGCATTTTATTATCTATCTTGTTTTTAGCTGCGCTCGCCGATTGATCGAGCTGCTCTTGGCGCGATAAATTTTAAAATTTCATCGCCAAACATGGCGCGGAATTAGGATTTAAAAGTAAGCGCAGGTCGAATTTCATAAGTTTAAAATTTTAAAGCGATATGCGATTTTAAATTTTACGCTTCTTGAATGCTAGCCGGTGCGAAATTTCGCGCAAGCTCAAAATCCGCGCTAGGAGATTTCATGCCGCCGCAAAATTTCTAGATCACAACTCCGCTCGGTAGAATTTTTGGCGGTGCAGATGGGGGCGCAAAATCTGCGCCGTATAATCCCACGCGGATCACACCCGCCCAAATTCCTATGCCGCACGCCGAGACTCATAATCTAATCTCGCTACAAGATCGCTTGCAAAACGGCGCAGTATCCTTAGTCGCATAGCGCAACGCAGCCTTACTCGCTGCATAGCCGAGATTTTTATCCGTAGTGCAAAATGGCGCAAAATTCTTTGCCGTGCGGTAGGAGTTCTCGGCGCACAAGACGCGGCATCCTCTACCGACGGTGCGAGTTTATAGTCTAACTCGCGCTTTAGAATTCCCCCTCAAACTCATTACTTAAAATTTCGTCTCAAAAAAATCGCGTATGAGAAATTCCGCTTTATCTTTACGGCTTAAAATTTCGTACGGATTGCACCGAGCAAAATCTCGTCACTGCGCGACGTAATCTTAAAATTTCAGCGGCGAACTCGCCGCATATTAAATTCTGCTTCATTATTACGACTTAAATTCTATCACAAGCCTGTAGATTTAAAATTTTACTTCAAACGACGCCGTGAAATTTCTACCCTCCCTAGGCACATATCTCTCGGTGCCTGCGCCGCTCGCACTTAGCGGCGATGCTATATCTTTGCCGATAGCAATCCTCGCACAGGGCGCCTACCACAGCGCATAGAAAATAAAGCGCGCCTTTTGCATAATCGCGCCTCTAAAAAATTTTAAGCGACCGCAAAATTTTAAAATTTAAAAGCAGCCTGCGATTAAGCCGATTTTTATAAATTTAGATTTGCTTTGTAGCGGCGCAATCTGGCGAGTAAGGCGCAATCATAAGTTAAGCAGCTAACTTTACGTCAGCTGCTTAAACATTTCGATCTGCTCCTTCGTAAGCTCGATCAAATCATCGTTTGCGTATTTAAGCGATGTCTCCAGACTTGCGATGAGCTCCTTACGGACGAAGCTCACGCTAAAAAGCGTCGCCCAAAATCGCGCTCCACTGCCCGTGTTTGGATCCTCCAAGACCGCTCTAATCGCAGCTACCGCAGCAGCATCGTCCGCCGCGCCCAATACCTCGTCCACGAGCGGATATTCACCTGCGCCGTCGCCCTCGTTTAGCGAGCGCAAAAGCGGCTCAAGCGCCTCGTCGCAGGGATTATCACGCAAAAACTCCCGTACCGCGCGAAACTCTGCCACAAGCTGATCCGAAAGCTGCGCAGGCATCGGCTGATGAAGTCTCAAAAAGTCTAATGCCGTTTGCTTGTCCATAAAATTCCTTTTAAATGATATGCGCGATTGTAGCTAATTTTGGATTGCAAAGAGATAAATTTACTCTAATTTATCAGCTACTTCCGTCATAAATTCTCAATGATCTTAAATAATTAGATAGTGATTTTGTAGTGGCTTTTAGGGGCGATTTTCGATGGGCTTTGCGCGGATTACAAAATAAAATTCCAAAATTTTATCCAAACAAAAAAGCCCCCGCGAAGTGCAGGGGCTTACAAGCTCGATCTGTTTAGTCTGGCAGAATTTAGCAGACTAAGAAGGATTATTCCTCGATCTTGCCGGTTTTGATGCGGCGCTCGTAGATTTCGCGCATCTCTCTGATGTCATTTTTGACCTCGAATACGCCGTGCCAATGCGAATAATCAGGTCCGCCCATTAGCGCGCCTTGGCGCATTCTGCGACCCTCGTGGTGCCATGAAACATAGTAGATTCGCTGGAACGCATCCGCCCAAGGATCGTCTTTTAGAAGTTTCTTTTCCTTAAGCTCTTTTAGCATCTTAGTCGCTTCGTCGTTGTAAACGTTATATAGAAGTACCTGCTTATCGCCCACCTCAAAGAAATTATTCGTGTGGGTGCTTGCGTGGCACTCTTTGCAGACTTGCTTCATCTCGGCACGCGCTGCCTCAGGACCGTTTAGGTTACCCGCCAAAGGATTGCCAACGTTTAGTTTGCCAGTATTTAAAAACTCGCTTACCGCAGTCTCATTACCGCCGGTACGTAGATTGCTCTTAGGCTGCCACAAATTCCACTTCAAGCGTTGAGATACGTTGTGAGTGGAGTTTAAATCGCCCACACCGCCGCTCATATGGCAGGTCGCGCATGTAGGAGCGCGGTAATCAGGAACCGCCCAAGTACCAGGAGCACTGTCGAATTTCCATTCATTGCCTTCAGCGTTAAATACGTGTCCGTGCATTGAGTTATTGTAAATTTCGATATCCGGATGATCAGGTCCTAAGTGGCAAGATGCGCAAGCAGCGGGCTTACGAGCTTCGGCAATCGAAAATTTATGACCCGAGTGGCATGATTTGCATCCGCCTACGCTACCGTCCGGATAAACCGTACCGATGCCGTAAACGGGCCAGGTCTCTTTGGTAGGCTTGTTATGCTCATCCATTTTAACGACGCTACCGTGGCATTGAGAGCAGCCGGTAATATCAGGTGCATGTTTAAGATCAGGGATATCACGTCCTTCGTAGTGATACATTAGATCAACTATTCCTTTGTTGGCTTGCATTTGCATAGCGCCTCTTGCGTGACCGCTGTTTTCAAACTCTTTAACCTCGTTGCTGTGGCATTTGGCACAGGTTTTTGGGCTAACTAGCACCGAAATATGATTGTCTGTGTCTTTCGGATGCGGCTCTTTAGCTGCCATAGGGCTATCTGCTGGCTGCGAGTGGCAGTCGGTACAGCTAACGCCTACGTGAGCGTGGCGGCTCATCTTCCAATCCGCAACGACGCCCGGAGTTTTTTCGGCATGGCACTCGACGCAGCGTCTAGCTAGCGGCGTAAGCTGCCTATTTACCTTTAAATTCTTCGTAAGACTAACGTTTACAGAATTGCTTACGTTCGCGTCCGACGCGGACATATTCGCATGCTGCGCGGGCATTTCTGCGAATGCAAACGATGCGATACAGGCTATTAAAATAGCGACTTTTTTTAGCATTGCTTCTCCTTTACTTGGTTTTGTTATTTTCTCGGTTGTATTTATCCCAATATTTGGTGATTTCTATACCCATATTTTTGTGGCCGACGTTTTCGTGGCACTGCACGCAGGTTTTGCCGGTAGTGCCCGCGAAATAATCCCTATGCGCGAGCCAGGCTTTATCTACTTGGTTGTTTTGCTCTTTTAAATTTCGGTGGCAGCTTAGGCAGCCGCTTTCATAAACGAAATGATTTCGCTCCTTGCGTTTTTCTTGCCAGTCGATCTTATCGGCATCGGTAAAGACCGTTTTGTAGACATCATTTGCGGAGGTTAGAGCCTTGGTCCAAAGATACATAAAGGTATTTTCATGAGAAACGTGACAGGCGACGCAATCGGCTTTGAAACCTTGCGGGTTATTGCCGCCGTGAACATCGTTGTGAAATGCGTTTACCATCGGCTGCATCGTATGACAGGATACGCAGAATTTATCGGTGCCCGTAAGGTGAACCATCTCCGCAATCCCAAGAGAAAGTATCATTCCTATAAGCACACAAGCGCCCACGAGCAGCACAAGAGTTTTCTTTTTCATAGGTTTCCTTGATTTTAAAATTTCTTCGCAAAATTTTTAGTATTTGATAATTCGAAAAGTGGTATTTTATTATAAAAAGATTAAAAACCGCTTATTTTCTAGCCTTTTGTTAAAATTTATTAAATGAATATAAAATTTTAAACTAAGTTTTTAGTTTAACGGAATATAATCCATTAAAATTTCAATACAAGGAGAGATCATGAAAACGATCCAAGCGGCTGAGATTACAAAAGTAGTCAGCGAGCTTTGCAAAAAAGCCTGTTATCAAGTCACGCCCGATATGCGCGCAGCGTTTGAGAAAGCGCGTGAGAATGAGACTTCGCCTATCGGCAAAGATATCTTGGGCAAGCTCTTACAAAATGCCGATTTGGCGGCGAAAGAGGTCGCGCCGATCTGCCAAGATACCGGTATGACGGTGGTTTTTGTCGAACTCGGTCAGGATGTGCATATCGAGGGCGGATATTTGGAGGACGCTATCAACGCAGGCGTCGCGGACGGCTACATAGGCGGCTATCTGCGCAAATCCGTGGTCGCAGAGCCGCTTTTTGAGCGTAAAAACACCACAAACAATACCCCCGCAGTCATCAATACCCGTATCGTCCCCGGAGATAAGCTTAAGATAAAAGTAGCCCCGAAGGGCTTCGGCAGCGAAAACAAATCGGTGCTAAAAATGCTCGTTCCCGCAGACGGCATCGAGGGGGTAAAAAAGGTATTTTTAGAGGCTGTTAAATACGCTGGTCCTAACGCTTGCCCTCCGATGGTCGTAGGCGTCGGTATCGGCGGCACGATGGATAAGGCGGCGCTTTTAGCCAAACAAGCCGCGGTTCGCTCGATCGACAGCAGAAATCCCGACGAGCGCTACGCCAAGCTAGAAGATGAGCTGCTGGAGATGGCACGCGCTACGGGCGTCGGTCCGCAGGGCTTGGGCGGCATAAATACCGCCGTTAAGGTAAATGTAGAGTGGTATCCGACCCACATCGCTGGACTTCCGGTCGCCGTTAATATCAACTGCCACGCGGCTCGCCATGCCGACGCCGAACTATAAGGAGGAAATCATGTCAGAAGTTAAAAGAATTACCGCACCTTTCGATAAAAGCGTAGTAAAAAGCCTAAAGGCGGGCGATAACGTCCTAATCAGTGGCACCATCATCGCAGCTCGCGACGCCGCGCACAAGGCTCTAACCGAAACCCTCGCTCGCGGCGAGAAGCTACCCGTAAGCTTGGCTGGCGAGACGATATACTATTTGGGGCCGACCCCCGCCAAACCCGGTCAGGCAATCGGTGCTGCGGGACCTACGACTAGCGGACGCATGGATAAATACACTCCTACGATGATAAACGAAGTAGGCATCAACGGCATGATCGGCAAGGGCTACCGCAGCGACGCCGTCGTCGAGGCGATGAAAAAATCGGGCTGCGTCTATATGGTCGCTATCGGCGGTGCGGGCGCGCTGATTAGCCAAAGCATCAAAAAGTACGAAGTGCTGGCCTATCCAGAGCTAGGACCTGAGGCGGTCGCGAGACTTACGGTCGAGGACTTCCCTGCTATCGTAGCGATCGATAGCGAGGGCAATAACTTCTACGAAGTCGGACAGGCGCCTTATAGAAAAATCTAAATTTTGCTAGTGACGTCCGCGCAGTGCTTTTGCGGCGCGGGCGTTCGTAAATTTATCGGCGTCCGCTCGGGCACCCTAAATTTCGCAGCATAAATTACGGCGTCTATTTCGCGAAATTTTACGCTGTCACGCAGTGAAATTTTATAGCAAATTTAAATCGCGTCCGTAAAATTTTGTCTCTCTTACGGCGCGGAATTTTTAAAATTTTGCGCCGCTTAAATTTCTACAGAAATTCCGTCTTTGCTCCATTTAAACAATCAGCCGCTAAAATTTAATCGCAAATTTATCCAAGTCTAAATTTTAAAATTCCGGCGCCGTTCGTAAGCAAATTTAAAGCCCGCAAGCGTCATAATCCATCTCAAATTTAAAAGGAGCGAGATGAGCGCGAGCGAGCTGGAGCAGATCAGACTGGGGCTTTTGTATAAGGCGAAAAGAAATACGATCTTCGCGGCGGCGTGCATGCTCTTTTACGGCACGTTTTTGTTATACAAGCTACGCGACGGAGGAGGCATGGCGGATTTGTTGTCTCTTATCGGATTATTCGCGGTTGTTCTTATAGTAGCCGTTTTGTGCGAGGAAAGCTCCATAAAAGCTAAGATAATCTACGCTGCCTGCCTTTTTGCTATGAGCCTATTTCTAAACGATTTACAAAATCGCCCCACGATTTCCAAATATATCTTACTCGCGATTATAACTTTAATCTTGGCTGCTTCGAGCTTGTTTGTATTGTTTAGAGACTTTAAGCAAGACTATTCGGCAAAATTTCGGCGCGCTTTTAAAGAGCACTATCTGATGCCCTATTTTAAGGCGTTCGGCTATCGATATGAAATTTCAGGCGATATCGATCCTGCTAAACTCAAGCTCTCCGGGCTCTTTTTTCGACTAGACAAATACTTATATGGCAACGATAGGGTCTCGGGCGTTTATGACGGCGTGAAGTTCGCATTTTGTGACGTGAGCTTATTTAATAGATTTTCGGAAAGCGAAATCCTCGGCACCTTTTTCTACGCGGAATTTAACAAACGCATAAGTACCAAAACCCTGATTTTTCCCGCTCGCGCCGGCGCGCCGAACACAGGCGGGCTAAAAAAGATCGATATGGACGATGCGGAGTTTAACGCCGCCTTCGCCGTGTATTCCGCGGACGCAGCGGGCGCGATGTATATTCTAACGCCCGCCTTTATGCGGAGGCTCTTGCGCTTCGCAGGTGCCGTAGCCGCGCCCGTTAGCCTTAGCTTCGCAGATAGCAAAATTTACATTTTCGTAAATACGGGGCGCGATAATTTCGAGCCCGACATCGACGAAAGCGTGCTGCGCCGCGACCCTGCCGCGCAGCTCAAGCGCGAGCTTTCGCACTTTTTAGCGATCGTAAAAAACCTAAAACTAAACGAAAGAATTTGGAGCTAGCGCATGGCTAGCCGCAGCTTCGCACGCTACGATCTCACGCTCCGTGCTGCGACCTCACGCGCCATAAAATTTGGAATTTTAAAATTCTGCTTTTGAATTTCATGAATTTCGCGCTTTGGAATTTCATGCGCTTTAAAATCCCGCGCGTTTTGAAATTTAAAATTTTAATCCACGCTACGAAATTCTACACCGCAAAATTTAAAATTCTGAAATTAAAATTCCGCGCCTTGAAATTCTATGCTTTAAAATTTAGAATTTTAAAATTCCGTAGTCGAAATTCTGCGCGCTTGAAATTTGAAATTTTGTCGCGCCTTAAAATTTAGCGCACCCGCCAAGCATCACGGTACCCATCAAAGCCCCTGCGCGCTAGAGGGCGCGACTAACTCCTCTATAATTTTACCGGGCTCGCAATGAATTATTTTACTCTCTATCGTAAATTTTTCGCCGTCAAATTTAAAGTATTGATATTCATCGACAAGCTCGCCGTCCGGGTATTTATCGCTATATTTTACCTTAAGAGCGCCCAGTATGCCGTTTTCAAAGGTCAAAAACGTCCTTTTAGCGTATTTATTCTTTATCTCGTCACTGCCGTCTAAATATGAGAAAAAATCATATTCTATGCCGAATCGAGCGGAGTCGTGCGGCGGCGGCACCAAAGAGCTCCTTTTAGAGCAGTCGCAATCTCCGCCGCATGAACGGACGTAGTGGAATATATTCGCTAGGTTTATACCCGCTTCGCTTGCTTCTACCGCCCAAAATTCGTCGTTTGTGAGCTTAGTAGAGCCCTTTGATCCTCCGTAAATAAGATATAGATTTTCTTTAACTTTAAAAACTTTTATCACTCGATCGCCGCCCCATGCGGTACCGACTGCCCAATCGCCGCAGGCGCAATCCCGCCTGCCGCCAAGAACGCATTCTTGCATCTGCTGTGCACCTTTGTCTGCAAAATCCATAATGAAATTTTGCCCGCCGCTTACGTATTGATACGCTACGTAGCTCGCACCCATCGTGCCGCCGGTGCTGATATCTACCGAATATGCCCGAAACTTGCCGTCCTGCGAGATCGCCATATTCGGGGCGAACCTCAAGGATTTTAAAATTTGAGGCGCTCTCTCGCCCGCGCTTTGCAAAAACTCCATAAACGCAGCCCTTAACCTAACGATGCTCTCGCAAGGCGTACCATCGGGGCGATGCCTGGCTTCATCGATTTCTTTTAGCGCCGCGTCTAAATTTGCCGTTAAAATTTCTAGGTTTTGATCCTTTTGAGCGCTGTTTGCACCTTCTGCCAAAGCGGGCGCTGCCTCGGCGAACATGAAGCTTAATAAGCACAAAAACGAGATTAAAATTTTCAAGTCGCATCCTTTAAATCTTTGATTTTCGCTAGATTATAGCGCAAATTTGCGCCGCGCGAGATTTGGATTTAGAATTTGCGCCCTCAATTTAAAACCCGAATCCGCTCGCTGCGGAATTCTGCGAAATTGCGAAATTTGAAATTTCTTGAAGTTGCAAAATTCCGCAAGGTTGTCGTTTGAAATTCGTCTTTCAAAGCATAAGGCTAAGCAGCAGCAAAAATCCGATGAAGCTTAGAGCGTTGCCGAAGGAGCCGCCGATATGATCGCCGAGCCACGTCAGCACGAGCGCGCCGCCTAGACGCAGACCTATTTGTAGCGCCACGCTCGCGATAAAATCCGCTACGCGCCGAAGTCCGCTGCGCGTATCGCCGAGCTTCATGCCGCGGCTTTGATTCCACAGCCCGCTTACGCGGTAGTCTTTGTAGCGAGCGCGGAGAATATCGCCGTTTTGCAGCTCGAAGCTCTGCAAGGCGTCCTTCGCCTTGGCGGGTGCCGTGGCTTCGGCGGAGCGGACGGAATTCGCGGAATCCGCTGCACCAACGTAATTTGCCGAGCGAGCGGGGTTTAATACGCTCGCAGAATTTTCTACGCAGGCGGAATTCAATGCGCTCGCAGAATTCTTTGATTTCGCAAAATTCTTAATACTCGTAGAATTTGCGGAATTTTCTGCGTTTAAATTCTTAAATTTCATGCAATTTTCGCCGTCCGCAAGCTCCGCTAAATTTTGATCTGCGCGTAGCGCGCTAGAGACGATACGCCGCTTGCTGTCGCCCGATAAATACAGCCCGTCCAGCGCGAAGTCATAGTAATAAACGTCGCCGCTTTGCAGCACGCGCACGCCGCTAGCATAGCCCTCCGCTTCGCCGCTTCGCTTGGGCTCTTTGGAGTGCGGAAGCGCTGCGAATATGCGTCCAAACTTTGCGGCGCGCCAGTCTCTTCGCATAAACCTAAAGCTGCAATACGCAAAAGGCGCGAGGACGGGTAGGGCTATCGCCACCGCAGGGTCGCTCTTTTCAAAAATAAAGATTATGCAGTAGATGCTCATCGCGGTCAGCACTACGCCGAAGGCTGCGAATATCGCGGCGAGCGCCGTGCTACCGGCGTCCTTCCAGCGCTGCGCGCCTAGGCTTAGATTAACGAAATCTAGCGGAATGGCGGAAGTAGTGGAGTTTACCGAAGCGCCGTCGCGGCTCTCGCGGGTAGAATTTAAAGAGGCAGAGCCGCTTAAATCTTTGCAATTCAAACTCGAAGTATAAAGTTCCGTATTAGCGTTCGCCTGCTCGTTAAAGCCTTCGTGGATCAGGCTCAAAGCGGCAGATTTTATATCGCTGCGATCTTTGCCCACTAAATCAGATACCGCAGAATTTTGGCCTGCACTTGTCGCGGTATCGCTATGTGCGTCGCAGTCTGAATTTGTGGCGGTGGAATTTTTGCTATTTGGAGTTTCGCAGCTAAGGCGCAGCATGGAATTTTCGCTGCTTAAATCGGCGCCGCTTAAAGCGCTGCGGCGGGAATTCAAGCCCCTCAAAGCTTCGCGGCTGGAATTTAAGCTCGAAGCCTCATATATCACCGCCAGCTCGTCGCCCTCGCGTATCGGCAGATAAAACCCGTCGCGCCTTAAGTCCAAAATTCCTGCAAAGCGCAGGCCCTCCAGCGTAAAGCTAAATTTCGCCGTGTCTGCAGCCGCGGGCTCAAGCTTGAAATCCCTGGCCGTGCCGCGAGCAAGCTTGATACGTCGCGGCGAAAAAAATTTAGCAAAGCCCATACGCGCCTTTCAGATCTCGCAAAATTCCGTTCCTCCTATTTTGCGGCGGATTTTTTGCGGATCTGGATATTGATGAGCTCAACAAGCAGCGAAAACGCCATCGAGAAGTAGATGTAGCCCTTAGGTATGTGAAAGCCCAGCCCGTCGGCGATCAGCGAGACGCCCACTAGGATCAAAAACGCAAGCGCTAAAATTTTGATCGTCGGGTTTGTGTCCACGAAGCGCGCGATCGCGCCGCTAGCGAGCATCATCACGCCCACGGCGATGACGACTGCAAGGATCATCACGGGCAGGTGCTGCGCCATGCCCACGGCGGTGATGACGCTGTCGAGCGAAAAGATGATGTCCAAAACGGCGATCTGCACGAGCGTGCCGCCGAAGCTTGCCTTGCCGCCGCTAGCGCTATGCTCGTGTGCCTCGCCCGTGGCGCTGGAGTGGATCTCGAGCGTGGATTTGACGAGTAGAAACAATCCGCCGCCGATCAGCACGAGATCGCGTCCGCTAAAATCGCGCGCAAGCACGCTAAATAGCGGCTTGGTTAGCCCCATGATCCAGCTTAGGCTAAGAAGCAGCAGTATGCGCGTGAACATCGCAAGCGCGAGCCCCATTATACGGGCACGCCCGCGCTGCGCCTCGGGCAGGCGGCCGCACAAAATCGCGATAAAGATGATATTGTCGATGCCAAGCACGATCTCAAGCCCCGTGAGCGTCGCCAGGCTGATCCATGCCTCGGGTGAGGCGATCCATTCAAACATCGGTTTCCTTTGGGTGAAAATTTAAGCGGCGATGATAGCGAAAGTTTGGTTAAAATTTCTAAATTTTACCGCCTTCGCGCGCGAAACTGCGCGGGGAATTTCGTAGATTAAGAACGTAGAATTTTGGCAGCGAAATTTTAAAATTTAAGCTCTAAATTTACCCGTTTTTAAGCAGGGAGGGGGGTAGCATTATTTTCTAAAAAATTCACCTCAAGGAGTTAAAGATGAAATATGTGCTAAGCGCCGTGCTGGCGGCATTTATTTTAACAGGATGTGGCGAGGACGAAGTAGAGCTCGTGAAAAACTATACTTTGCCTGATTTCAAGTCGATGAGTATCGGCACGGCGATCGAGGGCTCGAAAATGTGTAAAAATATCACGTGGAGCAGAGAGGAAAACGGCGGATTAAAGACGGTCAAAATGGTTTGCGACCTGGATATGGAGAAAGTAAAAACAGACAGAGAAAAGCAAGGTAAAATAATTAGGCAAAGGAAAACAGACGGGGCTTTAGATGAAACCTTAAAATTTTTGAAATTTGACGAAAAGACTTACGATAAAGAGGGCTTATTTAAGTTTGCAAACGAGCATTGCAAAATAAACGATGCAAAATTTCAAGAAGTATTCAAAGCCAAAGGGCGAATAGAATATATAGATCAAGAAAATATAGTCGATTGCGATGATAAATTAAAAGATGAAATTTTAAAAGATGTAAAAAGTTCTGTCAACAAGCATTACATTATGATATTCTTAAAAGAAGCGATTTATTATTCGCAGTTAACACCGGAACAAGTAGAAATGGATTATGGGAAAACGGTAAAATTGCCGTCGCAGGCTGCAATCGAGCTAAATTTTGTGATAAATGCCGACAAGAGCGTAAGTTTATCTGATAAATTTACAGCAACCGATAATATTATTAAAAAAAGATCGGCGTTTAATAATAGGAAGACAGCAGAAGACGCCTTGGCAACTTTCTACGAAAGGCAATAAACGCCTGATCTCTCGGCTAAATTTGATGAAATTTTAAAATTTAGCCGAGTTTTTATATCAAAATTTCATCCAAAATTTTACGTGCAGTTTTAAATTTAAAGCGCAATGCCTTCTCGTCGTCAAGGCTAAATTTAAATTTTAGCTTTATTGCGGCGTACGGGCTAAATTTTCGCTGCGCGGAATTTTAAAATTTATTCGGGCGCGGATAAGCTAGCGAGCCGAGCTTGCGGTTTTAGATAAAATTTCGACCTTGTACGGGCTCTTGTGAGATACGAAAGTGCGGTTAAAATTTCAAATAGCGGTGTAAGAGTAGGCTTTAGCCGCGCAGGGCGGGAGGTGCGGTTAAAATTCTGACGAGCTAGCCAAAAAGCGGATTCCGCCCGCCGAAACTAGCGACTCGCCGTATTAACCAAAATTGGAAGTTTGTGCCTTCGAGTATGAGTTTCGGCGCCGTTTTCCGAGGGAGTATCAGTCGAAATCAGCGCACTTCGTCTTTGGATATTAGTTTTGTACCGTCCAAAATATCAACCGAAATCGGCGGTTTTCCCTCGCCGATCAAGCAAGCTTGCTGCTGCGTTAATCAAACAGCGAGGGTTGCAGCGATTTGATCTTGTAACTCGCGCGGTGAAAAGGCGTGAGCCCGTACCGCTCGATCGCCGCGATGTGCGTGCGCGAGCCGTAGCCCTTGTTTTGCGCGAAGCCGTATTGCGGATAGCGTTGCGCGAGCTCATACATCGTGCTATCGCGCGTGACCTTGGCAAGGATGCTCGCCGCACTTACTTCGGCGATTTGCGCGTCGGCCTTTACGAGCGTCTGAAGCCCGCGTACGCCGAAGGTTGCGTTACCGTCGTAGATGATCTGTCCGTTAAAACCCGCAAAATACGCAAGAATCTGCTCAAGCGCCGATCTTAGGCAAAGGCTCAAGCCGATCTCATCGACTTGTGCGCTTGAAATTTCGACGATTTTGTAGCGCGAGTTTTCGATGATCTGGGCGTAAAGCTCCTCACGGCGCTTCTCGCTTAGCCTTTTGCTATCGGCAAGTCCCGCGATCTCGCGCTGTAGCACGCAGCCTGCCACGCAAAGCGGTCCCGCAAGACAGCCACGCCCTGCCTCGTCGATACCGCAAATCTGCCCGCTCACTGCGCGTCCTTTCGCACGACGGGCGCTGTCCCGCTTAGCAGGTCGTGCAAATTCAGCCTATCTTTGCGAAAAAAGCAGATCAAAAGCCCGATGACGCTAAAGCCCGCAAGTACGAAGCATCCAAAGCGCGCTAGCGCTCTAAAGAAGCTTACTTTGCGTCCGCTACGAATGTCGATGAGATAAAGCCCCGCGAGCTTATAGCCCGGAGTCTGAGCGCAGCGAGCATAAAATGCTGCGCAAATAGCGCCGTAAGCAAGCCAGATAAGCGCGATCGCGGCTTGGTTGCGCCACAGAGCCTCTTTTGAGCCCAAGACGAGATAGGTAACGCTGTAAAATAGGGGCATCGCGATGATGAAAAGATCGACGATGAAGGCCTTTATGCGCAGAAAAATCGGTGAAATCTTAGCTTTTTGTTTTGCCATTTCGATCCGTTTTAGATTAAATTTTAAAATTCCGGCGCGCTAAAGCCGAGAGGATAAAATTTAATCTCGTTGCGGTTTGTTAGCAGCAAATCGGCGCCTAGTTCCCGCGACTACTAGGCTTGATTGCCTTGCTTCCGGCAGCACAAAGCGGGCAGGTCGCGGGCTCGTAAATTTTAAACTCGAAATTGCCTAGCGCAAAAAACGGCTTATCTGCGGGCAGCCTGGCACCAGCCTTTGCACTGCTGCCCGCTAAATTTGCGACCTTGCAAAATCCGCGATTGGCAAGCGCGGCAAAGCCCACGACCTCTCCGCCGAGGTTTTCGATGAGCCTAGCGCTCTCAAGAGCCGAGCCGCCCGTCGTGACGATGTCTTCGCAGACGATAAATCTCTCGCCCTTGCGTACTTCAAAGCCGCGGCGCAGGCTCATTACGCGATCTACGCGCTCGGTAAAGATGAAACGCTTTTTCGCCGCGCGAGCTAGCTCATAGCCCGCTAAAATTCCGCCCAGCGCGGGCGAGCAGACGCTATCAAACTCCACGCCCGCTTTTTCGATGATCGCGGTGAGTTTGTCTGCGAGCTGTCCCGCGAGCCGCGGATCCTCAAGTACTTTGGCACTTTGCAGATAGAATTCCGAGTGGTTGCCGCTTGAAAGCAGAAAATGCCCTCGTAGATATGCGCCGCAGTCGCGATAGATTTTTTCTATATTCACAGCTCAAACCTTCAAAAGCTCGGCTTCTTTGGCCTTGACTGCGTCGTCGATCTTGGCGGAGTAAGAGTCGGTGATCTTTTGCACCTCGTCATAGCCCTTTTTGGCGTCATCCTCGGAGATAGCTTTGTCTTTTTCGAGCTTTTTAATCTCGTCGTTGGCGTCTTTGCGGACATTGCGAATGCCGATTTTAGCCTTTTCGCCCATCGCTTTGGCCTTTTTTGCATTTTCTTGGCGTTGCTCGACCGTCATCGGCGGGAAAAAGAGCTTCACGCTCTCGCCGTCATTAGTTGGGTTTACGCCTATATTCGCCGCTGCGATCGCGCTTTCGATCGCCTTTAGCATCGGCTTTTCCCACGGCGTGATCGAGATCGTGACCGCATCGGTCGAAAGGACGGTCGCGACCTGATTTAGCGGAGTCTGCGAGCCGTAATAATCCACGAAAATATGATCCAGGATCGCCACGCTCACTTTGCCGGTGCGTAGCGTCGTAAAGTCCTTTTTCAAAGCCTCGATAGCTCGATCACCGTTTGCTCTTTGCTCTTTATAGATAGCTTCTAGCATTCAAATCCTTTAAATAAAATTTGCGAAATTATAGCGTTAAAAAAATAAGAATAGCATTTAAAAGCGCGGATTTTGCGCTTTTAAATTTTAAAATTTAGAGTTTATTTGGTTGTGTTTTGATCTGCGGAAGCGGCGCTTGCATTGGTGTCGCTTGCGGCGCTTGATGCTTGCGACTGGGCAGGTGCGGCAGTATCGGTCGCAGGAGCTACGGGCGCTTCGATTTTCGGAGCTGTTAAATTTACCTCGCTGCTATTTACGGGATTTGCTTCGGTGTTTGCCGGAGCGAAATTAGGCTTTGCGCCGGGAGCCGGGATGGACGGCACGCCCGGAACGGCGTTTGGCACGGATTTAGTAGTATTTGCTTCGATCTTTACGCGATCTACGACGGAGGTCTTGGCATCTTGCTGATAGAAATACGCAAGCACGAGTGTATTTATCACGAATAAAATTCCCATTGCAGCGGTAAATTTAGCCAAAAACCCCGCAGGCCCCTTCGCTCCGAATAAGCTTTCGTTGCTTCCGCTGTATGCGCCAAGTCCTATGGATGAGCTTTTTTGTAATAAGACCGAAACGGTGATGATGACGGCAAAAACGACCTGCAAAACCAAAAATAACGTAGTCACTATAAAAACCTTTTGAAAAAATTGAATTTGCAATTATAATAAAAGATTTATAAATTTTAAGTTAAGAGTGCACCGCACGAAGCGGTGCGTAAAATTTAGTCTCTGCTTGCGCCGAAAATTCTTAGCAGCGAAAGGAAGAGGTTGTAGATGTTTAGATACATATCTACGGCAGCCATTATCGGTGAAGTGTAGGTGCCGTTTATAATATTTTTAGTATCGTAGATGATATACATCGAAAAGATTAAAGCCGAAAAAGCTGAAATCGCTATATCAAGCACGGTGCTTTTGAAAAAGAAGTAGTTCAAAAGGCTTAGCACGATAATAGCCACAAGCGATACCAATAGCGGCTTGCCCCAAGAATCGAAATTTGTCTTTGTATTCATCGCATAAACGGTAAGAGCACCGAAAGTAATCGCCGTAGCCACGAACGCATGCGTTACTACGTCTCCGGCACCCGCTGCGATATAAATAGCGATCAATTTACCTAGAGTAAGACCGGTAATAAAGGTAAATGCAAAAAGCAAAACCAGCGCAATCGTGTTGGCGCCGCGATTTACAGCTGCTTGCATACCGAAGATCAGCCCCATTAAAAGCACTAGATATAAAAATGGATGAATAGCCAAGCTCACGCCGAAGCTCATCGCCACAAAAGCCCCTGCCGCTGCAGCTATCATCGAAGCGGTTAGAAGCGCGTAGGTTTGTTTAATGGTCTGAGAGATTCGTCCTTGTTCCAGTGACGCGTCCGATAGCTCGTAGCCGTCCGCGTAATTTCGTCTGTCGTATAGACTCATATCTTTCTCCTTCTTTTGATTTATGAGCGGGGAGTTTAGCGAAAATTTGGTAAATATATCATTAAAAATTCCCAGAATTCTATCTATTTATGAAAGTAATATATAATTCCCGACTTTTTTAAGGAGAAAGTATGCCCAGCCAGTTAATAAATGGAGCTATTAAATTTATGGAAGAAAATTTTGCCGAGCATGCCGAGCTTTTCGGGAGTCTGGCAAATCATCAAAAGCCCCACACGCTTTTTATCGGCTGCTCTGACTCGCGCGTGGTGCCGAGCCTAATTACTTCGACGCTTCCAGGAGAGCTTTTTGTTGTGCGAAATATCGCAAACGTCGTTCCTCCATACCGCATTAGCGAGGAATTTTTAGCGACTACCTCAGCGATTGAATACGCGCTATATTCACTAAAAATCAAAAATATTATCGTTTGCGGGCACAGCAACTGCGGCGGCTGCGCGGCGCTGTTTTACGATGCTAAAAAGCTCGAAAAAATTCCAAACGTAAGGCGCTGGCTAAATTTAATGCAGCCTGTAAAAGACGAGGTCGAAAAGCTAAAAGATATCGGCGCCGACAAGCGCGAGTGGATCACCGAGAGATTAAATATTATAAATTCTATGCAAAATTTACTTAGCTTTCCCGGCATCAAAGACGCCTACAAAAACGGCGAGATTAAAATTTACGGCTGGCACTACGTCATCGAAACGGGCGAGCTATTCAACTACGACGACGAAGGCGCGCATTTTACGCTATTAAATAAGGGAATGGATTATGAAAAAATCTATAATCAGCTTTTTAACGATTAGTCTTTTTAGCGCCGCTTTAGCGTTTGCAGACCTCAACACGACCGGCGAGGGAAGCTTTGTAGAGACGAATTCTTCTACTCCAGAGGCAAATCTTACTTTAGAAAACAACAAAACCGAGATCAAAAAAGAAGTCGCTAAAATTTTATCCAAATCGCTCGGTGCGGAGGATGGCAATAAAACCGAAGTAATAAATATGATCGCAGAAAAGGTCGCTAAAACGGAGACTTCACAGAAAAAAGCTCCTAATGGAGAGACGCTTATCTCTGTAATCAAAGAGATTAAAAAGCTAAATTTACAACGCAGCTCCCTGCTTAACGGCGGTGACGCCAACGCGAGCAAAAACGAACTGGACGCCATCGATCGCAATAAAGCTAAGCTCTTTGATCGCCTACCTTTTGCGATTACGCAGCAGGATATGGATATCGAAAGCATAATGTCGTATGCGCAAAATAAAAAGAACATCCAAACTACGCTAAAAAAATACGCCAAAAAGCAGAGCTCTCCCGAATACGTAAATGCAAGCGCGGATTTAGAAAAGATGGAGATGGCAGAGATTTTTTATACCTCGCTTATGAAAATTGAGGATATGTTTGTAAACGGCGCAAGCAGAAGCGCGCTTGAAAGCGAGCTGAGTAGTACGCTACTAAATATCCAAACTAGGGATTTTAGCAAACTTAATGATTTGAAAAATAATCTAAGCAGTCAAGAGCAGATAGACGCCTTAGAGTCTAAAATCAACGATTTGAAAAACGACAAGCAGACCTACGACGAGGTGCTTACGTATCTATCGCGAAATAGCGATCTACTCGCAAGCAGCGTGGTTTTTACGAGCTTAAATTTTAAGTCGGTGATCGATTATATCAACGATAAAATTCCGTTTCAGCTCAGCCACGTAAATTTCGGCAAGCTCATTCTAATCACGCTGATTACACTATTTTTCTACTCGCTTCGCAGGCTACTTGCCAACATCATCTATTTCGTGTTTAAATTCTTCAATAAAAGCTTTTCACTAGATAGCGAAACTCTAAAAACGCAAGTAGTGGGCATTATCAAGCGTCCGATGGGTATTTTGCTGATTGCTTATTCGGTTGATATCTGTCTTAGTATCTTTTATTATCCGGCGCCCGTGCCGATAAAATTTGCAAATTTATTCTCGATCGTTTACGTGGTACTTTGGGCATGGCTCATCATCGAAATCATTGATGGTTACGGCATTGTCGTGCTTGGAAACATCACGAAAAAAGGCGTCAGAAAAGATATCATAAATCTAGTCGTTAAAATTCTATACGTCATCGTAATCATCATTGCCGCACTTTTGGTGCTAAAGCGTCTAGGCTTTGACATCTCGGCGCTTATGGCATCGCTTGGAATCGGCGGACTTGCGATCGCGTTTGCGACCAAGGACATCATCGCAAATTTCTTCTCATCCGTGATGCTATTATTTGATAATTCATTCTCGCAAGGAGACTGGGTCGTATTAGGCGACATAGAAGGAAACGTCGTAGAAACGGGCTTTAGAAAGACTACGATCAGGACCTTTGATAACGCTCTTGTTTTTGTGCCGAATTCCAACATAATGGCGCAAAATATCAAAAACTGGAGCCGCAGGAAGGTAGGACGGAATTTAAAGCTTACCGTAGGCGTCGAATACGGCGCGAGCACGGCTCAACTGCGAAAGTGCGTAAACGACATCAAAGAGATGCTAAAATCTCACCCGGGCATCGCTCAATCTGCCGATACAGCGCTAAATTCTAAAGATTTTCGTATGCGTTATAGACAAAATATGGTCTCTATCGACGATTTAGCGGGCTATAAAAGCACTATGTTTGTGGCGTTAGATAGCTTTGGCGATTCGTCCATTAATATTTTAGTTTACTGCTTTACAAAGACCGTAATATGGGCAAATTTTATCCAAACCAAAGAGGATGTTTTATTTAAAATAATGGAGATTGTGGAGCAAAACGGACTATCGTTTGCCTTCCCATCACAGAGCGTTTATATCGAAAATATCCCGGAAATAGCAAGCGAATGCGTAAAATCAAAAGTAAATTCCAATGACAAAGGAGAGCAAAATGGCTGATTTCGATGACTTCGAAGACGAAGAGTTCGATGAGGACGAATATGAGGACGATGATTTAATCGGAGGCGACGAGAGTTACAACTACAACTACGACGAGGATGATTACAGCTACGAAGACGACGACGGTTTTAACGATTATAGCGATTTGGACAGCGAGGATTATTAGTGTTTAGATCCAGGGCGCTGCCTTTTGATCCGCGCACGAATAAAATCGCGAGCTTGCAGAGTTTAAAATTTCATCACGGCGGGCTTTGCGAGGACTACGTCTCCACCCTAAATCGAGACATTGCGGATACGCCGATACAAAACGCGGATCTTTTTACGATAATTACGCAGTCGTTCAAGGCCGCGCGCGACGAGGAGTGCGATTTTTCGCAAATTTCAAAGCTTTATAAAATTTGCCTAGGTTTTAGCCGTATTTTTAACAACGCCTCTGAAATTTACAACCACGATTTTTACTTCGACTGTATCGCGCAGCCAAGCGAGCCTAGCGGCGAGCTCGCGAACGCTTTAACGCAGGCTTTCGGCGGGATGGAAAATTTTAAAAACGAGTTTTTAAAGCACGCACTGGGGCTTTTCGGTAGCGGCTGGTGCTGGCTCGCGTGCGACGAGCGCGCGGCGAATTTAGAAATCATCACGACGCAAAATGCGGACACACTGATCGCACGCGGCAAAATTCCACTGCTTGCCTGCGATCTTTGGGAGCACGCCTATTATGTCGATCATCAAAATGCTCGCAAATTCTACGTGGAGAGCTTCTTGCGTTTTGCGGACTTTGGCTTTGCAAGCGACGCCTACTTCCAGGCGAAAAAGCAAGGACTTGACTCCGTAAAGCTCTACATCAGCGAGTTCCACCCCGCTGCCTCCTCGCGCTGCGATTGCGGCTGCTGCGGATAGATTTAGGTTTTTGCTGCGCAAACTTTAGCGCTGCGGATTTTCGGTTCTCTATGCCCGCCGCGCGCTAAATTTCAAATGGCTACGTCTTTCAATGCCTGTATTTTGCCGCACGAATACTGCGCTATACGGCCTGTAGTGCTCTGAGAGCGCTCCCGGCTTGCCGCGCTCTAAATTTACGTAAATTTGATTTTGAACCCATTTGGCGTCCACGGATTAAAATTTAAGATTTTTAATTTGAAGTTTGCTTGACTATAGTTCACCGCTCGTTACGCGCCAAATTCCGAGTGCTTCTCCTTTTCAGCGCTTATATCTTGTGCGCAAATACCGCGTTGCACGGACTCCTATACGAAATTTAGCTCTATCTGGCTCTGCTTTCTTAAAATTTTTGCCACCCGCGCATTGAAATTTAACGCTACGAGCGAGCATCTTGCAAAATTTTAAAGTTGCAATAAGCCCATGAAATTTTCATACCGAGATAGGCAGCCCATTCTTTGCTTCCGCAATTATACGGAGAGGGCAACTTCTATCTGCATCCCTGCCTTGTTCACCCATGCCCTATTCGTAAAATTTTGTTTAGTAAAGCGGTCGGCAAATTTTAAAATATCAGCTAGATTAAATTTGCCGCGCCAAAGACAAGGTCGCGGCGGGTTTGAAATTTACGCCCGAATAGCACGGCTTGCGGCTTGCGAACCGTGAGTTAAAATTAACAGAAATCAATCGTCGAATTTTACCCTTTCGGAAGTTAAAATTTCAGTGCCGTTTCGGCTTGAAATTTCGCTTTAAATTTTAAAAATTTGCGCCGCGCGAAAGTTGCTCGTTACGCGGAAAAGACAAGCCGTATCGAAAGCCAAGCTATGTCGCGTTGAGCGATACCTGCGCGCTAAAATACAGCGTGGAATTTTAACCGCATCGGCTCGACGAGCTGCGCTGCACGAAGCCCCGTTCGTTTAAAACGTCAAGCCGTGCCGCGCGCCGTATAAAGCCGCCAGGCGTAGAATTCTACTCGTTTAAACGCAGCACGTCGCTCTACAAATACAAAGCCGCATCATTTAAATACGCCACTTGACGGCGCGGTATATGCAACCGAAAAACAAATGCACAAGGCTACGCTCGCTTAAAATTTAAAGCTGCACTTCAAAAATAAAGCCATGCTCACTCGAAGTGCAAAGCCCCGTCCGTCGTTTAAAGCGTGGAGCCCAAAATTTGTCCGAGACGTGAAGCCGCGCTTCAAAATGTAAGTCGAGCTCGCTTTAAGTACGAAGCCGTGAGCGCTGAAAATGCAAACCCGCGTCGTTAAAACGCAAAACCGCGTCTACTCAAAATTTTAAACCTTTTTAAAATTCCAAACCCGCTTAAAATTTTAAAATTTAGCCCGCCTTACTCTCTCGCTAGCCCGTTTTTATCAGATTTGTCACTGATTAGCTTGCCGCTTTCATCGTATTTTTTGGCGCGCACGAGCCTGCCGCGCTCAAACTCGCCCTCGACTTCGAGCTTTCCGTCTGCGTAGTAGTGCTTCGCCGTGCCCGTCTCCAGGCCATCCTTGAACGTCACTCTAGCCTTGAGCGCGCCGTTTTCGTGATATGTTTCGTATAGTCCGTGTTTGCGCCCGTCTCTGAACATCACCTTCGCCGCAAGCGCGCCGCTTGCGTAGTATTGCTTGCTCGTGCCCGTTTGCCTGCCGCGTTCAAACTCGTATTCGCCCTGCAGCGCGCCGCCCTCGTAGTATTCGCGTACGGCGCCGTCGCGCTCGCCGTCTTTGAAATTTTCGATTACGCGCGTCTTGCCGTCCTCGTAAAACCACTTCCAAACGCCCTGTTTGCGGTCATCCTTATATGCACCCATCTGCCTTAGTGCGCCGTTATCGTGATACCATCTCTCTACGCCCTGTCTCTTACCCCCTTTATAGCTTCGCTCCCCGCGCACTTTGCCGCTTTTGTAATAATCCACGTCCTTGCCGTTTCGCAGCCCGCCCTTATACGGATGGCGCGCGCTTACTTCGCCGCTTTCGTAGTAGTCGGTGAAAACGCCCTCGCGTCTATCCGCTTTATACGCGCCCTGCTGCTTTAGCTTGCCGCTTCCCTGATAATACAGCTTGTAAAAGCCCTCGCGCTTGCCGGCTTTGTATTCGCTCTGCGACTTCAGCTCGCCGCCGTCTGCGTAGTAGCTTTTTGCGACGCCGTCGTACAGGCCGCCCTTTAGCGGATATTCGTTTGAGGGCTTATCTCTGCCGTCAAAGTAGTCGCGCTGAAGCACCGCAGTGCCATCCTTTACGTCGATCTCTCTGATAAGCGTGGGCGGCAGCGGCTTTGCTCTGGGGTAGACGACGCCCATAAAATTTACGTCGTAGAGATCCTCGGCGCTGTAGTGCAGCACCTTGAGCGTCCCGCTGTAGGGCTTGTCCGCTACGAAATACAGACCGTTTTTCAGGACCGGCTCGGGCTGCATTATGATTTTTGGTTCCAGAGCTTGCGCGCCCAGCGCTAAAAACGGAAGTAGAAGCAGGAACTTTAATGCGCTTGAAAAGCTAAAATTTCGTATTAAATTTAAGCCCAAATTGAGAGAATTTTGCGCGGTTTTGCGGGTTTTCATATTTATTTCCTTGGCTAGGTTAAATTTGAAGAATTTTAAAATTTGAAGCTAAATTTTAGATAAATTAGTGCGGAAAAACAGTATAGAAGGTAAGAACAAAAAAATACTAAAGTTATTTTAACTCTATTGCATAATAATGAATTTGCAAGTTATTTTTTGATACTATATTAAATAATATGAATTTAAGTCTAAGGTGATTTAAGAATGAGTTTGCATATAGATAAAATTTTAGAAAAACCAAGAGAAGAAATTGAGCAAAAAGACCTTGAAAGATTTCAAGAACTTGGAATTATCAGCAATAATCTAAAACATTGGGAAGTATCAGGACAAACTATAGGAGATTGCTCGATTAATAAATGCAAGTATGATGAGGAAATTTTTTTCGTTTTTAGTAATTTTATCTTTAACTCAAAACTAGAATTAAAAAATCATATAAATTTAGAAAAGTATTTACAAAGCGATGAATTAAACCTTATTCTTTATAATTGTTACTATATTGAAGACCAAGAGGCCATAAAATATTTAGAGAGGCTTAAACGAAAAGTTATAATTGTTAGGTCCAAACTTCCTAATATTAGCTCTTGCAAATTCGAGAATGAAGTATTTTTGCGTAATATCAATAATAACAACGCATTTAGTGGATGTGAATTTACAAAAGAAGTTTGCGTAGATGGATATGCATTTTTTCGAGCATGCACATTTAACGGTAATTTCATATCTAAAAATGCCGAGCAAAATATATCCTTCGTAAGCAGTATATTTAATAAATCTTTTGAATTAGTTACAAAAAATGAGTTGGGAGAAGCAACATTTGAAGCCACCCATTTCAAGCAAAAATTTACTATGAATATACGAAAATTTAATGTTTTAGACTTTACTGGCGCCAAATTTGATTGTGAACTTGCTTTACACGCAAAGCAGTTTGACGGGATAAATATAAATTTTACTAAGACCATGTTTAAACAAAAAGTAAGTTTTCATAGGAGTATAATTAATTGTGAAGTACTTTTTGAAGAAGCTTGTTTTGAGAGCGACTTAATCCTTACAAGAGCTCATTTTAACAATGAAGTAAATTTAGTCCAGTTATCAACACCTCTTTTAACATCTAAAACTAATAGTTTTTTATGTTCTATTAATCTTTTGATTGTCTCTATTCCTTTTAAATATTTATAATAACAATTAGCAGATGCTTCTGTATTAAGATTTCTTCCTAGTGTTTTGTGAAAATTAGGATTAGCAGTATAACTTCTAGGCAAACCTGTTATTTGTGCTACAAAATTTGAATATATTTTTTCAGCAGAATCATCTGTTGAAATATATAATACAAAACCATTATTTTCTCTTAATGCTGATTGTAAAGCTATATGTTGCAGTATCGAAGTTTTCTATTGTTATTAATCTATGGCTTTTTATCCATAGCTCTGGAGATTACTCTCATTTTCATCGACCAGTCTTTTCTGGTCCAGTATGGCGTACCTTTTCATCAATTATATATAAATATCGGTATATATAATATTGTTCTGATGTGACTGACTCTTGGAAGTTTTATATTCTTATTTTCCTCAAAATAAGTTTCAACTTCTACGCTCTGCGGTTGACTAATTTTTTAATATTAACCTTCACACTCTGATTAACCCATAAGGTCTTCCAGCTTATTTCAGTCATTATAATCTATGAGTCTTTTGAACAATTTTCTTCATAGACGGCAAAAATATTTTACCTCCGTTAGGAAGTCCACTGACTATAACGTTATTTCCAGGAACTGGAGCTGCATGATTAAAC
>ERZ773063.336-NODE-336-length-31125-cov-3.552237_pt1 | contig 31125 bp, 22 predicted proteins | sample MGYA00580625_ERZ773063 | MGnify/ENA primary metagenome ERZ773063 (study PRJEB29015, sample SAMEA2738022) | human oral metagenome | biome: human oral; feature: human-associated habitat; material: dental | place: China | collected 2042 ... | reverse complement strand
TTATATTTTTGTTAAATAGATATATTTTCCCTTTATGGCCTTGTATTATAGTGTATTTTTGTTATGTTGGTAAAATGTTGAAAAATGAATAAATTGTTAACAATCTGATTTTTTGATTTCTATTTTTTTGTTAAATGTTAAAAAACTGTTAGAAAAAAAGTTCTTTTTTTATGTTTTGCTTGAGTTTTTTATTTGGTATTTTGTCTCTGATTTATTCCATCATTTTAGGAGGTTATTTTTGAGACTTGATCGGTCTGAATCTCATAAATCTGGTCAGTTTTTTTGTTCTTTTGCTAAATCTAGATAGGGAAGGTAGCTCTTTGCATATTCATAGTTGTTCTGGTAGGTTCAAAATAATCTTGCTAACCATTTTGTATATTGGTAGCTTATATGTTGTAATCTTGAATTATTTTGAAAGGCTGTAGGTAGTGATTTTATGATGTAGGATTTGAGATCTTGATGATAATTTTCTTGTAATTTCCTGATCTCTGGTATATCGTTTTGATTTTTCTCAGAGAAATATGCTCAGGAATTGATTTGAAAATCAAAGTTAATAGCATTCTTTTCTGTTGATAGAGTAAGGAAAGATTGCGGTGGAATCTGAAGTATTTCTCCGAGGGGAGATACTATTAGAACGAGTTCTTCTCCAGTTATGGATTGGCTTCTATATGTTATAGTATAGTTTTCTCATTTTTTGAGCGATAATGTTTTTGAAGAATCTAAGAGTATTGATTGAGTTCAACTTTTTTGGGATTTGAGTTCGAGTTTGCTTGGGAAGAGTTCAGTGCTGTAAGTTGAGAAAATGAGCTGATAGTCCTGATTATCTATAAATTCATTTATTGGAGCTTCTTGTCTATAAATCATTAAAAAATTAATGCTTCGCATTAAGAGATTGAGTCAGATTCAAAGTACTACTCAAAGTATTTTGAGTGTTTTTTGTTTTGAGGTAGCTCCGAAAAAGAGTAAAAGTAAACTGTTATATCGAATAATAAACTCATTAATTGTGAAATTAGTATAGGGTTTGATCATAAGATAAAGGATAATATAGATTTCAGCAATGATAAGTCAGATTTTTAGATAGTTTGTATTTTGATCTTTGGTATTTCGTAAAAGTGAGAGGATAAACCAGAAAAATGAGAAAAATAGAAAAAAAAGCAGATTATTTTGTCCCATATCTAAAAGTGGAAATCCTGTACTAGAGCTAATATAGATCACGAGGAGCAGAATTCCATAACTTATGAGTCAGATTAGTGTGGATTTTCAGTAAGATGATCGCATAGGACTCCAGAGAATAAAATCTGTTTGTACTAAGTATAAAAAAAAAACGAAATTTTGCAATTTTTTGCTCTTTTCACTATAATGAGGTATCTTTAATTTATTATTTATTGTAGTATGCAACAACTTATTCATGTAGAACAAATTGTTCAGGATATTAAGGACATTAAGATTCAGGGGGCAACAAATATTGCAAAGGCTGCCTTTGAAATTATTATTTCAGAATCAAGGAGTCAGAATTTTATTTCTTTTGAAGAATATTCTGAATTTGTAAATAGGGCTATGCAACTTTTGATTGATGCAAGACCAACTGAGCCAATGCTTTTTAATGGTATGGACTATATTAAGGCTCAGATTGCTAAAGTTCAAACTTCTGATTTGGAAACTTTAAAAAAGACTGTTATTGAGGCAGCTGAATATTATCTCAATCTTATCAATGAAACAGCTGAAAGAGCAGTTTTGAATGGGCTTTGAATTATTCATGATGGAGATAATGTTTTGACACATTGTCATAGTTCTTCAGCAGTAAAAACACTTAAACTTCATAAGACTAAAGGTTTAAAATTTAAGGTGTATAATACTGAAACTCGTCCTCTTTTTCAGGGAAGAAGAACTGCTCAAGATTTGATTCAAAATGGAATTGATACAACAATGGTTGTTGATGGAGTAGCTCCGTTTTTGATGGATGAGGAAAGCTGAACAGATTTAATGATGGATTGTGTGGTGATCGGATGTGATGCGATCAAACTTGATGGAGGAGTAATCAATAAGGTTTGAAGTTATAGTGTTTGACTTTCTGCTTTATATGCTAATGTACCCGTGTATATTGCTGGAAATCTCCTTAAGGTTGATGTGCATGATAACATTCATATTGAGAAGAGATTGGCTTCAGAGGTATGGGAGGATGCTCCAGGTGGTTTGAATGTATTGAACTTTGCATTTGATAAGATGCCTCCAAAGTTTATTAGAGGAATTATCACTGAGTTTGGAATCATTAAGCCTAGAGATATTAAAAAAGCAGTACAGGAACACTATCCTTGGATGGTGGTTTCAGAAGATAAAGAAAAGTCTGAATAATTCAGACTTTTTTATTTCTTTATGAAAAAAATCATAGAGGGAAACCTACTATGATTTTTATTTTACTACTCACTTCTTCATGCTGTTGGTAACTGTGGCCATTCAAACTGCATTTCTGGGTAGGTATTCAAAATATAGATCTTTTTATTATTTTCAATATTCCCCTTTTTTATCTTCGCTTTTGGAACTTTGTTCATGGTATCATAGAACTGGTCACTGAAGAATGTGTATTCCCCATATATACCATAAAATCTATGCTTCCCTGTATAACGGTTATCAAACCATTTAAAGTTTCTCTCTGAGAGATTAAAGGTTAATCCTTTGATCTTTGTGAGTTTAGCATCGCTTGATTCTATTTCCCATGTTCCTTCAAATCTAGGATTCCAGAAGGAATAACCTTCATCCCCAAGGAAGAGAATAACTATTCTATAGTTATATCCAATTATCCGGTCAGATGATTCTCCTGTTTCAGGTCCAACATATTCAAGAGTAGTCCACCATCCCTGACCGTCGATGATAACTTCTTCGTCAGGTTTGGATGTCTCTTGCTGAGAAGTGTAGTAGTTGTTTGTGATTTCTTCTTTAGTGCAAGAACCGAAGAAAACACTAAGCACAATAAGTGCAACTGAGGTAAAAATAGATCTTTTCATGATAATAAAATTTACGTTTTTGTTTGAGTTTTTGTTGTAAGTGTTGCTTACCATAATTTTTTGGGATTAAGTTTTGTTTTCGTTTTTGCCAACGGTATGGAGTAAAATCAAAGTTCTCAAATAAACGTGAGTTTATTACACTTTTCTTTTTATCCATCTCAAATTGACAACATTTTTATATGTATTTTATATAAAAAGTCAAGTTATTTTTATGTGAATTTTGTAGATTGTTGTAATGAATGTTTCTAAGTTTAATATTTAATTTTGAGGACTTCATATTTGACTGGAAAATTTGCTAGATAGGATCTGATTTGTTGTTCGTTTTTATTCAGTTGTGAACTATTGGTTTTGATTTCTAGAAAAACGATTTCTCTAAGTCTTCAACTTGAAAGTCAATCAAATACAATATAGTCAATTCCTTTTCCTACGAAGACAAGATCTTTCGTATGATATGGAAAATTTGGCAGCAGAGGACTAAGTTTTTCACTAACTTCTCAGAGAATACTGCTACGAGACTGACGCACTGTTGTTTGTTGTATTCTTTTGATTTTACGGTAAAAACGGATTGTTAAGAAAGTATAGGTTATAAGTCATCAAATCAGTAGTCAATAGATGAGTAGTGTTCGATCAGATTTCATTTTTTCTTCTAAATTAAAAAATCTGATAGAATATAAGTATTTTTTTTCTTTTGTCAAAAGTTTTTATGACAAGAGAGATTGACTTGTATTTTTGCTGAATATTTATAAAAAGAAGAGTGATTTTGTTTTGTTTAAGATGGAAAATGCAAATACTTGTAAAGAATAAGAGAGCGTTTTTTGACTATCAGATAGAAAAGGAATATTTGGCTGGGATTGTACTCAAGGGATTTGAAGTTAAAGCATTGAAAACTTCTCATAGTAATATTCAGGATGCTGTTGTGTGAATAGATAAACAGGAATTGTGGCTTTATAATATGGATATTCCACTTTATGAAAAAACTTCTCCAGTTTTAGCTCCAAACTATCAGTCTAAATGAAGGAGAAAGCTGTTACTTAATGCTAGAGAAATTTCAAAGATTGCTGCGAGTTTAGATAAGCCTTGAAATGTTTTGTTGGCACTTGAGGTTTTGGTAAATAAGTGAGGATTTATAAAGGTGAAACTTGGAATAGGGAAACTCAAAAGAAAAATAGAAAAAAAACAAGTTCTTAAAGAAAGAGCTATTAAACAACAAATGGATAGAGAAATTAAAAATTATTAAAAAAATCTGATTTTAGTCAGATTTTTCCTTTTTTTCTTCTTTAATTAGTTTGTCAGTAAAAAGTATTCCATTGAGATGATCAATTTCATGCTGAATAATGCAAGCGTTGAAACCTGAGTACTTTTGCTGATGGATTTTCCCTTTTAGATCCATGTATTTAACTTCTACTCGCTTCGCTCTTTGAACAAATCACTTTTCTCAAGGAAGAGAGAGGCAAGCTTCTTCTGATCTTTGTACTTCTTCTGAAGTAGCTATGATCTCTGGGTTGATGAGGAGCGTTTCTCATAGGAAGTCTTTGTCAGCACTTTTTCCTGTTGGCATTTTTTTTCGTTGGGTGGTTGCAATCATACGGATAGTTTCTCAAATTTGTGGAGCTGCTAGTCCTACTCCATCATAGGCCCACATGAGTTCTAGTAGAATTTCTCAGAGTTCTTTGATTTCTGGGGTGATTTTTGTGATTGGATCACAGGAAGTTCTGAGTATAGAATTATCTTTTCCTAAGACAAGTGGGTAGAATATTTTAAGTTTATCAATATTTTTCATAATTTTTTAGCTCAACAAAAAAATAAATTCAGATTTTTTCTTTTATTTTTATTTAAAAAGCCACTATTGACCTAATAAAACTAATATACTATTTTTTTCTTGAAAATCAAGTGTAATTAACTATACTCTTTCTTGCAATTTCATTCAACCCACAAATAGTTGTTGTGTTAAAGTGTTGTTTGTGGAGGGATGGCAGAGCGGTTGAATGCGGCAGTCTTGAAAACTGTTAACCGAGCAATCGGTTCGTGGGTTCAAATCCCACTCCCTCCGCCATTTATGATATCATTGTATATGACCAGAAAAAACAAAGCGAGTAAAACTAAGGTTTTATTTACTATCTTGCAAATCTTCGTATTTGTTGGAGTGATGCTTTATGCTGATGTATTTGGAAATTCTTCAGAGGAGCCTATTACTGTTAATGAGGCTTTTTTAGGAGAGGAAGATTATAGAGTTTGAATTAATCCTGATAATGTGAGTATTGATAGTAGTGACAATCAGGATTCAATAATTTATTATATTGTTCAGAATTGAGATAATTTGGAAAAAATTTCAAAAGAATTCTGAATCCCAGTTGCTGAACTTGAAAAGATTAATAGGCTTGGAGATACTCCTATTAAGGAAGGTCAGAGATTGATCGTAAGTGATCAGGAAGAGGGAATCCCTTATGTTGTTAAAACAGCGAGAACACTTAAACTTTTTGCTGAATATTATAGGCTCAATCTTGATGATTTGATTACCCTGAACCATTTCTCTGATGAGAGTGAAATGCTCTATCCAGGACAGGAAATCTTTATTAATGTGACAGAGCAGAGGGCCTATGATATTGGTCTTTTGGAGAAACCTCAGCCTATTTTACCTAAGGATGAAGTGATTCAACCTAAAAAGAAGAAAGTAGTTACACCTACACAGTCAGTTAAGGTTAGTGGAGGACAGCAAAAAGATCCTGTCGTTGTAGTGGCTACAAATAGTAAGACAAAGAGTCAATGGGTATTTAATAAGAAGATATCAAATGGTTTTGCTGCTGGATACTGTACATGGTATGCTGCACATATTTCTCCATGGATGTTTGATGAGAATGGACAGAGACTTTTTGGTGGAAATGCAAAGGATTGGTATGCAAATGCTCAAAGTGAAAGAGCCAAGGCAGCTGGTATTAAGGTAAGTCGTACTATGCCAAAGGTTGGGGCGATTGTAGTATATCAGCAGTTGAGAAGTTATGCTGGTCACGTTGCTGTTGTAAAGTCATACGATCCAAGTACTGGGGAGATGGTTGTTGAAGATATGAACTATGTAGGAAAGTATATTGTTACACAAAGATCGGATTCAACTTCTAATCCAAAGATTGTTTGATATGTATATCACTAATTAATAGTTTTTGAAAAGATATAATAAATATCGTAAAAAAGATCTCTTAGGGGGTCTTTTTTTCTTGTTTTAGTGTTGTAAATAGTTATACTCTATTTGTTTTATACTGATTTATTTATTGTAGTAATATGCAGAGAAATCCATTATCAGCCTATAGTCCAAAATCTTTTTTGAAAAAGAGAGAGGAAACTTATAGACCTCAAAAGAATTATAGTCTTTCTAGTCATAATTTTTGATGGAAAAAAATATTGATAATCAGCCTTTGTTCTCTTTTTATTCTTGTGATGGGAGGAGGTTTTTTGTATCTTCAGATCAGAATTTTGAAGCATTTGCCTGATGTTAGTCAGATCAAAGATATTCAATTGACACAAGCGACTGTTATCACTGATAGGAATGGAGTTGAGCTTTATAAAATCTTTGATGAAAATAGAGAATATGTAACTTTTGAGAATATTAGTAAGCATATGATCGATGCTATTGTAGCTGTTGAGGATCAAAGATATTGGGAGCATGAAGGACTTGATCCAATGGGAATTTTCAGAGCTGGATTTATGACTATGCTTGGAAGAAACTGAGGTTGAGGTTCTACTCTTACTCAGCAGTTGATTACTAATTTGATGAAGCTGGAGAGGCCTTTTCATGGAAGTTTTTTGGATAAAGTGGATTATAAGTTAACACAGATTATCCTGGCAAAGAGGCTTAATAATGTACTTCAACAACAAATTAAAGCTGAAAATAGTAACCTTTCAAGTACAGAAGTGAAACATAAGATGAAGGAGAAGATTATTGAACTTTATCTGAATTATGTTTTCCTTGGTAATAATGCTTATGGGGTAGAAGCAGCAAGTAAGACTTACTTCAATAAATCAGCTAAGGATTTGACAGTGATGGAAGCTTCTATCTTGGCCTCTATTCCAAAGGCTCCAAGTAGGTATGATCCCTACAAATCTTCGGCTTTGATGTGATCTTTTACTATCAAGGATGCTGCAGGGAAGGAATATCCGTATGAATGAAATATTAAGGCTAGTATTTTATCTAAGTTTAGAGAAAATATTACATCAGCAAGTTTTTCAAATAAGAAAACTGCAGAATCTTTTGTTAGGTTTGTGAATAGTTTGTCTCCAAGTTCTTTAACTCTTGATGGAAAGGTATATACTATCCAATACTCTAATGGTAGAGCAGAATTTGCACTTGGAAGAATGTATGAGGATTGAAAGGTAACAGAAGAAGAACTTAAGTCAGCTTTCATCGAATCTTTAACGAAGACTTTTGAGAAGAGTGCCTTTGATATTAAGGCTCCACATTTTGTTTTTTGGATCAAGGATTTGTTAGAAAAGGAATATGGGTCTGGAAGCACAAAAAAATGAGGACTTGTGGTAAAAACAACCTTGGACTATAATATTCAGCAATTGGCTGAGGCTGCAGTTAAGGCACATAGTGCTTCACTCTTTGAGTATGGGGCAAGTAATTCCTCTTTGATCTATACTGATTCTACAAATGGAGATGTGCTTGCATATTTAGGGTCTTTGGATTATTTTAATAAGGATATTCAGGGACAAAATGATATGGCAAGAAATCCAAGGCAATCATGATCTTCTATTAAACCTTTGATTTATGCATTAGGATTTGAGAAATTGCCATTGACTATTGACACTCCAATTTATGATATTCCGTTTAAGGCTGGGAAGGATTCTCCAAATAATGCAGATGGAAAGTTTAATGGTTCCTTGCCTCTCAAAAAGGCGCTTGGATTTAGTAGAAATATTCCTGCTGTGAAGATGTTTTTTGCTCTTGGAGGAGAGAGTGTTGCAAAGCCATTTTTGCAAAAACTTGGTCTTTCTGGTGTAAAAAATGAAATAGAATACTGATATCCACTTGCGCTTGGTGCTGCTGAAGTAAGTATGATTGAACTTGCAGGTGCTTATCAACATCTTTCTACTGCTACTCCAGCTCAGATCAATCCAATCTTGGAGATTAAAGCAAATGATGGTTCGATTATTTACAAGAAAACCCCAGTAGTTCAGGAGAATGTTATTAAGCCTGGAATTATTACTCTCATGTGGCATATTCTCTCTGAGCCTTCAAATAGAATTGGAGCTTGGGCGACAAAGTTTAATGTAAAATGACTTACTTATGCTTTAAAAACTTGAACTTCAAATGTAAAAACAGATAAAGGTTCTAGGCCAAGAGATGGTTGGTTTGCAGCATATACACCAAGTAGGGTGCTCCTTATGTGGGCAGGAAATGCTGATGCGAGACCTATGAACTCAAAAGCATATTGAGGAAGTATCCATGCTGATAGTGTAAAAAAATTCCTCTCAGATATGTTAGCTAAAGGATATATTACTAATGAAGAGATGCCAAATAAAGATACTTCAAGTATTAGTATTTCAAGTGTATCGTGAAAGTTACCTTCTGAGAGTACCCCAGTAAGTTTGGTTATAAAAACATTAGGATGGAATTGATTATTGCCAAGGGAAACAGAATGACCAATTTCTGAGATAGAAATAGATACTTCATGTTTCGGAAAGGTGAGTCCTTTTACTCCTGCTGATCAGATTAAAAAATGATATCTTATTACGCCAACTTCATTTATGCCAAATAATATGGATTTGGAGGATATCAAAAAGTATTTGACTGAACAGGTACAACAAACCTGAGCTACTTCAGCTTTAAACTTCTTTATGTCTGAACCTCAAAATTATTGTCCAGATAGACAGCCTGTGACAAATGATGAGATTAAGATTAATATTGTGAGGCCTAGTAAACAATCAGCTTTTGCAAAGAAAAATACTGTGACTTATTCTATTTCCTCACCAACAAATATCAAAAAGGTAATTGTGACATTGGATGGAAATACTATAGCCTCTTATATTGATAATAGTTCAGAGGTTTTTGGTAGCAGAAGTATTGATTTGTCTGCATATGCAGATGGGAATCATCAACTTGGAGTGACTGCTGTTGATGTGAGTAATTTAAGCCAGTCAGTACAGGTGGGTGTTAATCTTGTGAGTGAAGATACGACTCCTCCAACTTTCAATAAATCTCAGAGTAAAGTTGCTAAAAATGCTGACGGTAGTTATGATGCTAATTTGCTTTTTGATGATGCTGTATCTGCGGTTAAGGAAGGAAAGGTATTTGAAAAATGACAGACTAAAGCTTTGACTACCTTCTCAATGCAGGTTGCTCAGTTTACTACTAAAGCCTCTGAGGTGAGTGTTGAGGTGAAAGATATGTATGGTAATACTCTTAAGCAGGATATTAACTTAGAAACTTTTAATCAAACTCAGGAATAGTAGAAAAAAAGTTGGACTTTTGTCTGGCTTTTTTCTTATTTTTGATTGATGAATTGACTTACTTATCTTTATTTATAACTCAATTCGGTTGTTAGAGAGCAGAGTTTTATACTATCTCGTGCGATTTTCTACGACTTGATTGACATTGATATTTCAAAAAAATAGATTTGTTCATATTGCTTCGTTTTTAACTCATTAAGGATGAAATTTTCTGTTTGTGAATTGATATCTTCTGATTATAAAGCTTCTTGCAAGTAGTTGGTAAATCGTTATACTTCGATATTCGTTTATTTTTATAGAGATCTCATGAGTTTGTCTGAATATAATAAAAAGCTGACTTCAGGTTTTTTTGCCTTTTGGTTAACGCAGTGGAGAACCACTTTTTTAGTGTTGATTTTGATCGTGTTGATTGGGACTTTTGCGGCAATTCGTATTCCAAAAGAATCGAATCCTGATGTGAATTTTGGTATGGTAGTCATCACAACGGTGTATCCGTGAGCGAGTTCTCAGGATATTGATTCTCTTATTACTGAAAAGATAGAAAATCAGATCAAAAATATTGATGGGATTGACAAGATTACCTCGACTTCGGTAGATAGCGTATCAAGTACAACAGTCATGCTTAAAAATGATGCTGATGCTGACACAGTGACTTCTGAGATTCAGGATAGTGTTAGGCAGCTTTCTCTGCCAAAAGATGCGAATGATCCGGTCGTAAAAAAGATTACTTCTAAGAATAATAGTCTATTTAATTTAGTCCTCTATAGTAAAAATCAGAATTTTGATGTTGATTATCTTAAAGAGAGAGCTTGAATGCTTGAGAATGCTCTAGAGGGGAAAGGAGCGATAGATCAGATCACGGTTACTGATGGTGATAAGTATGATATTGAGATATTGGTGGACCAAACAAAGTTAGAGTCTCTAGGAATTCCCCTTTCTCAGGTAGCGAGTAGTATTCAAGCTTTTAATAGCAATCAGCCACTCGGGACACACAAGATCGGTGATAGAGAATATGCCTTTAGAATTGATGGAGAGGTTAGGTCAATTGTTGAACTCAAGCAATTACCTATTAGTGTCGCTGCTGGAAAGGTCACAACGCTAGAGAATATTGCAAGTATCAAGAAGGTGTATGCTGATACTACAGATTTGACTGTTTGAAATAAAGCACAATGAGATATTGGGAAAGTAGCTGTGGGTGTTGCATTTGAAAAGAAGTCAAGTTCGAGTATTTTGTCTGCTGCTGTGGAGGCGAAGAAGCGCATTGAAGAAGAGATGAAAAAGCAGATTTATCATGATATTTGATATTTTTATACTAACGATCTCTGAGAGTATATTAGTGAGGATTATAGTCACTTGGCGGTGAATATGGTTTCTACCTTGGCTATTGTATTTGTGATTGTGTCAATGTTTGTTGGAGGAATGGAGTCTTTTATTGCAACGGTTTCGATTCCACTTGCGTTCTTTATTACCTTTTTTGTGCTGAATTTCTTTGGGTATACGATGAACTTTTTGACAAATTTTTCATTGATTATTTGTCTTGGAATTGCGGTAGATACAGCGACGGTAGTGGTTCAGGGAGCGAGCGAGTTTATCAAGCTTGGGTATAAACCACTTAATGCTGCCCTTCTTTCAGTAAAAACCTATAAGAATTCATTGATTTCTGGGACTGCGACAACTGTTGTTGTATTCTTTCCATTGATGAGTTTGCCGTGAGTGATGGGAAAATTTTTAGCATATATTCCTATTACGATTTTTGTGACACTTTTGGCTTCGCTTTTTATTTCTTTGACGATTACTCCAGCGCTCTTTTTTAAGTCGAGTAGGGAAAAGAAGCTCTTTACTCCAAATCCTGATGCTGAGCTTACCTTAACTGAGGATGAAAAGTTTATTTTGGCTCAAGATAGGGGAGATAAAGTAGAAAAAACTGAATCCAGTCAGCGTTCTTGGAGAGATAAGATTTTTGATCCTCTAAATGCACGGTATGATAAGCATCTTGGGACGATTTTGCAGAGTGCTGGGAAGAGAGTTATTGTAGTAATTATCCCGCTAGTGGTTACTATTTTTACAATGTGGCTCGTTTCTCCTCAGCTTGGGTTTATTATGATGCCAGCATCTGACAATGAATATCTTACGATTTCTTTAACTGCTAAAGTTGGACTGACAAAAGAGGCGATCAAAGAAAAAAGTCAGGAAATTCATCAGATTTTTGGAACTATTCCTGAGCTTGTGAATTACACGAGCACGATTAAGGGAAATAAGATTGATGTGCTACTCCGTATCTCAAAAAAGGGAGAGAGGAAGAGATCAAGCTTTGAGGTAGAAAAGGATTTGGTTGCTAAACTGAATCATCTCGTGATGCAAGGATTTCAGGTGGCTGTCGCTACGAGAGGGAATGGGCCAGCAACAGGAAAGGAAATCTGAATCAAGATCATCGCAGATGGGAATGTGAGCTTTGATAAGCTTTCTGAGGTGAATAGAGATTTTAAGCATTTTCTCGCGAGCATTCCTGGAACCAAGAATGTAAGCTCTTCTAGTGAAGAAAGTGCTGGACAGTTTCTCTTTGAGCTTGATGATCAGAAGTTAGCATTGCTTGGCTTGACTCCGCAGAGTATTGGTCCTTCACTTTATCTCGCGCTTAATGGGCTTGAGGCAGGAAGTATCAAGTGAGAATATGATACTCATAAGATTAGGGTGAAGTATGATGATTTTTCTGATGGAATATCACCTGAACAGTTGATGAATACGAGTATCATTACTCCAGCAGGAAAAGTCTTGCTAGGAAATATTGGAAGTTATGTTTTTAAGCCTTCAACAGATGCTATCACAAGGGAGAAAAATCAGATTACGATCAGTATTTGAGCTAATCTAGAAAATGGCTATAAGGCTGAACCAATCAATGCAAAACTCACAGAATATGCTGGAAAGTATCAATTCCCTGCAGGGATTAGTTCCAGTGCATGAGGGGAAACTGAGGAAAACAGTGACCTTTTGCTCTCACTTTTGAGTGCCTTGATCTTTTCACTTATTGCTATTTTTGCGATATTAGTCTTGCAGTTTAATAGTTATACTCAGCCGACGATCATCAGTTATAGTATTTTGATGGGATTTGTGGGAGGAAGCTTTTGAATGCTTTTGACAGGGCATCCGTATTCATTGATGTTTATGATTGGATTTATTGCCTTAGTTGGAATTGTGGTAAATAATGCGATTATTCTGATTGATAGTGCAAACGAAAATATGAAGCTTTGACATACTAGAGCTGATGCGATTAGAGAGAGTGCGAGATCTAGACTTAGACCTATTCTCTCTACGACATTGACTACGGTGATAGGACTGGCAACCTTGACTTCTGATGGATTTTTTGCACCATTGGCGTATACTATTATGTTTGGACTTTCAATTGCAACGATTATGACACTGTTTGCAATTCCTGCGCTCTATCAGGACGAATATAAACTTAGACTTTTGATCAAGAGGTGTTTGCTCAAGCCACTTTTGATGATTGGGGTGCCATGAGGATTGCTCGGAATGGTATATCTGATTTGTTTACTCTTTGGTATTCCGTTTATTGGAACTGTATATTGAAATGCCGCTGCGATAGCACTCTTTGCTAGTTGAATGCTCTTTTTGATAGGAGCTGAATTGGTGAAAAATTGTAGAGGTGAACAGTGATGGAGACAACATATTTTGTGACTGATTTCTTATAGTTTAAACGGCGAGATTCGTTCTAGACAGATTATAAAAAGGATTCTGATTAAATTTGGGCTATTCTTATTGCCTTTGATTTTGTGACTTTTAACAGGAGGTCTTGTTAGTCTTGTGAGTGGAAATGCTTTTATTTCTCAGACTGCAAGTACGGTAATGACTATTGTTGCATATCTCTTCTATTTAGTTGGGAATCTGTATAGTTTTTGGACAAGTCCTGAGCATCAGTTTTTGCATGATAGATTTACACAGATAGGATTTAGGTTAAAAAAACATGAAGATCAGGATTCTAAACCTGTTTATAATCAGTAGTGATGATGTAAAGTTTGCTTAGTTCAGAGGGCTTTTTGATTGGTTTGTTCTCGTGAAAGGTCAGGAAGCTCTCATTTGCTCAGGTAGGTTTGTGCTTTGGGCTAGTTTTTTTATGCTTAATTTTAGATTTTATTTTTGAGAGATATGGATAATAAAAATGTTGAGCTTTCGCTCAAATGATCAATTGTGAAATGAATATTTTGGCTTGCGATTCCTATTTTGATTGGAAATTTTTTGCAGAGTGCATATCAGTTTGTAGATGCTTATTGGATTGGAAAACTCTCAAAAGAAGCTGTGGCTGCGGTTGCCTCTAGTGGATCAATTGTGTTTTTGATTTTGTCTCTAGGAATGGGTTTTTCTATGGCTGGGACGATTTTGATAGCTCAGTATGTTGGAGCTAAAAATAAGGAGATGGTCAATAAAGGAGCGGCACAGACGCTTTTAAGTGTTGTTATTATTTCTGCATTTTTGAGTGCTGTTGGATATTTTAGTGCTGAGCATATTTTGCTCTTGATGTGAGCAGCAGACGAAATTATTGAGCCAGCTACACAGTTTATGCAAATTACTTTTATGGGGCTCATGTTTAACTTTATTTTTTCAATGTTTCAATCTGTGATGAGAGGAGTTTGAGAGGTAAAGTTACCACTTTATGTAATTGGAGGGACGATTTTGCTTAATTTTGTGATGGATCCGATTTTGATTTTTGGATGGGGTGTGATTCCTGCAATGGGCATAAGAGGTGCTGCTTTAGCGACTTTGATTACGCAGGCGATATCTTCTCTTATTGGATTGATTATTCTCTTTAGAGGGAAGCATGGGATTGAAATCCAACGAAAGGATTTTAAGCCAGATTTTTGATTTATTAAAAAGGCCTTTGTGCTTGGTATTCCTTCAAGTGTTGAGATGGCAATTCGTTCTCTAGGATATGTATTTCTGATGAAGCTTGTGATGAGTTTTTGAGTGATTGCTAATGCGGCATATGGAGCGGGAGCAAATATTTTTCAGCTGCTTTTTATCCCAACGCTTGGGCTTTCAATGGCGACCTCTACAATGGTGGCACAAAATATCGGCGCTAGGCAACTCGATAGGGCTCAGCAAATCGCTTATAAGAGTTCACTTATTGCTTTTCTAATATTGGAATCTGCTGGAGTTCTTGTCTTTATCTTTGCTCCGGAGCTGATTGGTATCTTTATCGATGCACAAAAAGAGCCAGAAGTTATAAAAATCTGAACAGACCTTTTGAGATTTAGTGCATTTACTATGTGATTTATGGGGATTCAGTTTACTTTGACGGGAATTTTTAGGGCGGCTGGAAAGACTACACTTGCGATGATTCTTTGAATTATATCAATGTTTGTTGTGGAGATTCCATTGGCTTATTTATTGGCATATTATACCTCTCTCAAGGTTGATGGAGTTTGGTTAGCTTTTGCACTGGTAAATCTTATTATGGCATTGATTTGTTATTTGATTTATAGGAAGTGAGACTGGAAAAATACGAAACTTACGCAGCAAGATATTGAGCAGGAGGAGGCTATGGAAGCCACCCTTATTTGAGAAAATAAAAATTAAAAAATAAAAACCTGATTTGTTTCAGGTTTTTTTAGTATATTAGTTTTCAGTAATATTTATATAGCTCTTTAATTGCTGTTTTTCTCAATATAGATATTGAACTCTATCAGTATTTTTTCTACAACTTCTTCGGGAGTGAGGTTTGAAGTGTCAATGGTTAGGTTATATTGACTAGAATCCCAAAGATCAATATTGTAAAGTGAGAGATATCTATTTTGATCGTCTTGATTTCTTTTTTTTGTTACTTCGAGAGCTTCTTCTGGACTGAAAAATTGGTCGGTTGTCCTTTTATCGTTGAGGATTCTTTGACTTGCAACTTCATCACTCACATTGAGAAAGACCTTGAAGGCATTTGGCTGACAGAGGAATCAAAGTCTGCTTTCTAAGATAACTTGAGAATTAAGATCAAGATTTTTTTGATATTCTTCGTATTTTAGATCAAATTCATGCTGATTTTCAGGTTTTTCACCTAGAAGATTGAATTCTGAGATACTGATCCCCATTTCTTCTGCTAGTTTTCTCTTTAGATTTCAGATGGAGATGATTTCATATCCGAGTTTTTCAGATAGTAATTTTGCGACAGTTCATTTTCAACTTCCAGCTTTTCCACCAAGTGTGATAATCATTAATTTCTTTTCAAGAACTAAAATTTAAGGTTAATTTAAGGTTACTATAGTAAAAAAACTTTAGTTTTCAAGAGCTTTTTCTTTTGCTGTCTTTTAAAAAGGGCTTAATTCTTATGATTTTTGCTTGCATTACTATATATATTTAGATATATTGGAGGATAGAGTTTTATTTCAGGATTTTATTTGTTTTTTTACAGAAGGATGCAATTGATAAAAAGATTTTTTTCATGGATCTGGGAAAAAAAATGGCGAGTTTTAGCTATTTTGGTGATATGAGGATTGGGTGGATATCGAGCTATTAAAAAGTTTTTTCCAGAGAAGCCAATAATTTCTTATACAAGTAGTGATCATGTTGTAGGAACATGAGATGTTGAAAAAACTTTGAATCTTGCTGGTACTACGCAGTTTGCACATGCTCAAAAATTGACTTTTATTTCTGAGGGAAGAGTAACAAGCGTAAAGGTTAAAGTTTGAGATACTGTGAAGAAGGGGCAAGTTTTAGCAACAATTTCTACAGATAATCTTGATAAAGATATTGAGGATCTTAAGAGAAATCTTAAAAATGCACAGCAGGATTTGAAAAAGGCGATTGAAAAGTCAAATAAGGATCTAGATGTTCTTAAGGCACAGGCTGAATATGATCTTCTTTTGGTACAAAAACAAACTTTGCCAGGAACATTACAGTTGGAAACTCAAACTAAAGCTTCAGCTGTTTCAGAGGCAGAATCAACTATTAAATTGGCAGAATCAACTATTAAGACTAAAGAGAGGGAACTCAAAGATAAGCAAAAGGAGTTAGAAGATATTCAGGCTGATTATCAGAAACTTCAGTCTTGAGATAAAGGAGCTTTATTGAGTACTCCAGAGACTACAAGAAATTGGAATAATAAAATGTTGGAATATATTAGAGAATTCCGTAATGAAGCAAATAAACTTCAGAAGACACTTGATGCTTATGATGCTGTAGTAAAACTTAGTAGTACTTATACTGCTGATGATAGAAACATCTATCTTGGAGCGAAGAATGATGCAGCAATGAATCGTTCAAAGAATAAGTACTGGGATGTGAGTGCTTATGTAGGTAAACTCCATAAGCTCTATGATGAGTATTCAAAGTTGCCACTTGAAAAAATTACAAAAAATCAGATTTTGTCTGGATATTCAATTTTTACTCAACTTGGAGAAGAATTTAAAGAGTGGTGAAAAATAAATATTGATGCTTTTGGTGACTCTATTGAGACAGCTGATATGCCTAAGTCTAAGATATTAGAGTATGTTGATACCTTTGGAAGGGCTTATGAAATTCTTTGAGAGAGCTATTTGGATAAAAATGTTAATATTGTTGATACTTTGGCAAAATTGAAAACTGTTGAGACTCCATTAGAGGAAATTAAGGATAAATTGGATAAAGCAAAGGTTGAAGTTGAACAAGCTCAAGTTGCTTTACTAAAGGCAAAGACAGATTTAGAAACAGCAAAGAATAAGACTACTCAGGAAAGTTTGAAATATCAGTTGGCTAATCAGGAAAATACTGTAAAGGCAGCAGAACTTGAACAAAAGCTTAAAGAAGCTAAGGAGAAACTTGATGATGCAAAAAGTTGAGAAACACAGAGAGAAACACTTCAAAAATCTAGAGATGCAGTAGATTCTGCACAGTTGGCACTTACAACAAAGATGAAGGAGTATGATAATTATAAGATTACAGCTAATTTTGATGGAGTGGTTACTAAAGTGAATATGCAGATTTGAGATTCTATTGGTAGTTCAAGAAATAGTTCGGATACCGATACCAAGTACATTTATGTCGAAACTCCGGATTTGCTTGAGGTAAAACTTGAAGTAGATCAGATTGATATTGTGAAGATTGGTATTGGGATGAATGTTGAAGTGTATATCGATGCATTCCAAGGATCAGTATATACAGGTGTTTTCTCTGAAATAGATACGATGCCAGAAGGAAGTTCTTATAAGGCAAAAGTTGTCTTTAAAAAAGCTAGTGCTGAGGATAAGATTTTTGGAGGTATGAGTGCGAATGTAAAGGTAATTCTTGAATCTGAAAAAGGAAAGGTTGTTGTACCAACTCCTGCTATTGCAGATAATGAGCAAGGTGAAAAGATTGTAAGCCTTAAAAAATGAGATAAGTGGATTGATCAAGTTGTAGAGACTGGAATCTCAGATGATATGAACACTGTAATCCTCTCTGGAGTTAAGGTTTGAGATACAATTAAAGGATTCTATATGAATGAAACTTCTGCAACGAATTTAGGGCTTAATCAAAAGTGAGGACCATCAGGAGAACATGATGTAACTACAGCAGCTGATGGAAGTATGAGTTATCAGTATGACGGATAGTTTTGAAATATAATTATGGATATTTTATTACCATGAAATAATAAGAATGGTGGAAGCAACTTCAGATTTTATCTCACTTAAGGGAATTACAAAAACTTATGGTGAGAAATTAGCAGAGCCAGTATATGCTTTGAGAGGTATTGATCTAGATATTAATGATGGGGATTTTATCTCTATTATGGGACCATCTGGATGTGGTAAATCTACACTGATGAATATTGTTGGACTTCTTGATGTTCAGTCTTCTGGCTCTTATTTCCTCCGTAGAAAGGAGGTAAAAAATCTGACTCCAGATCAACAATCTATGATCCGTAGAACTACGATCTGATTTATCTTTCAGTGATATAATCTCCTCAAAAGAATGGCGGCTCGAGAGCAGGTTGTATTGCCGCTTTCTTATATGTGAGTCTCTTCTGGTGAGGCTAGAGAAAGAGCTTATGAAGCTCTTAAACTTGTTGGATTAGAGGGAAGAGAAAAAGCGCTTCCAAATCAACTCTCTGGAGGACAACAACAAAGGGTTTGTATTGCTAGAGCATTAGTGACAGACTCCGCTCTTTTATTGGCTGATGAGCCAACAGGAGCTCTAGATTCTAAAACAGGAATCGAGATTATGCAGCTTTTAAAAAACCTTAATACTGAAAAGGGAAAAACGATTCTCCTTATTACTCATGATGCGAATGTCTCAAGCTATGCGAATCAGACAATTCGTATCAAGGATGGAGTTTTCATTTAGGATCAGATTTTTTCTTACTTTTATTTAGGTATTGACAAAAAATATGAGGTTTTTTTCTTACTTTGTAGATGCTCGAAAGACCATTATGGCCAATAAGATGAGATCTGGACTTAGTACGCTTGGAATTATTATTGGAATGACCTCTGTTGTCGTGATGATGGCGATAGGGCAAGGGACTGAAAATTCTATTACGAAGACAATGGGAGATATGGCGAAAAATAAGATCTCTATCTCTTCAAATGGAGGATATAGTTCTTGGGATGAAAAAAATGATAAGCCTGGGGGGTATGTTCAGGAGGTTAAGTTTGATAAGACACTTGTTCCTTATATTGAAAACTATTTTCCAGAGTTGAGTTGAAAAATTACCTATCAGGTTAGAGCTCCTTATGGTCAAGTAAAAATTAAACAGAAAACTGATGCTGTTGAGGGGGTTGGGGTGCCTGAAAATTGGTTTACTCTCAATGAAAAAAAATTAGCGGAATGAACCTTCTTTACGAAGGAAAACTATGAAAAGAAGAATTTTGTTGCGATAGTAAATGATGGATTCAAAAATAGCTTTTTTAAGAAAGGAAGTCCTATTGGTAAGAAGTTTATGTATAATAATAAAGAGTTTACTATTATCTGAGTACTTGGTAAGGAAGAATTTTCTCGATGAGTTCAGGCTTATATGCCTGATACGACAGTTACCGAGAGAATTATCCATAAAAATACTGTAAATTCCTTTGATGTATTCCTTTCTCCAGAAGATGATAATAAACTTTGGCAGAATAGATTGAGTTATCTTCTTCTTAAAAGATACAATAAAACTTCAATGAGTAATGCTGGATTTAGGATAGAGAGTTTTGCTGATATGATTGAGCAGATGAAGAAATCGCTTCAGGGGATGAAAATGTTTCTATTGGTAATGGGTGCAATCTCCCTTTTGGTTTGAGGAATTGGAGTGATGAATATTATGATTGTATCAGTAACAGAAAGAACGAGGGAAATCTGAATTAGAAAAGCGATCGGTGCTCTGAATAGTGATATTACACTTCAATTCTTGGTTGAGTCAGTTGTGATCACTCTTATTTGATGATTTATAGCTTTCTTGCTGAGTTATGGAATTGTATATCTCGTAAATACGACGCTTAGTGGTGGAGATATGGGACTTTCAGCTGAAATTGATCAGAGTATTGTTCTTACAACCTTTGTTATCACTACTTTTACAGGGATTATCTTTGGTATTCTTCCAGCGAGAAAGGCCGCTAAACTTAAGCCGATTGATGCTCTTAGATTTGAATAATCAAAGAGAAATCTGGTTTCAGCTATTGAGATCAGATTTTTCCTTTTTGAAAAAACTCCCTAGATATAGGGAGTTTTGAATTTTACTTATCTGAAGGACGCCAAGAGAATAGCTTTTCATAGTCTTCAGAGAGTACCATCCAGAGACACTTGTTCTCTAGGATGATCTTTGAAAAACTAGTAAACCAATCGCAATTTATCTCATTAATAGTATATGTTTTCTTTTTGAAGAGGTAAATTTTGTTGCCTGATGTGTAAATGAATTGATCATTTTCAAGCTCTTTAGGTTTTTCAGCGATTTGTTCATAGCTGTAGGTTTGAATTTCAGTATCCTGAATATCAAGTTTGCAGGCTCTTTTGAAAATTTTTACTTCTTCATTGTACTCCTTTTGGAGGGTTTCTTGCTTGTCTTTTTCTTGTCTAATTGCCATGAGAAGTGGAACGGTATTACTGCTTACTTTAATTTCTTTGCTGTTCCCTTCGGGGTCTCCTAATTGTTCATTGAGATCTGCAATTTTCTCATTAAGGGTGTCAAGTCTCTTATTGAGAATTTTTTTTTGATTGACAAAGTACAGAGACTTTTCAATTTCATCAAGGTGAAAATCTGATTTCAACCTTTTAATAAATGTTTTAATTTCTTCTAACATAAAAACTGATTTTTTTATTTACTTGTCTACTATATCCTTTTCCTTTGAAAAGTCAAGTTATGTATTTTAGTATTCTTGAATACCATTTTCAAGATAGACAAGTTCTATTCCTGCGTTTTTAAGTACTTCTTCACTAAGTGCAGCATCGTGATATCTTTTTTCACATACCACTCTTTTAATTCCACAACTAACAATTAGGTGTACACATCTTCTGACATAGCAAGGTGTCATCTTGGTATAGAGAGTAGCTCCTTTGAGATTGTCCTCCTGGTGGGTGGCATTTGCTATGGCATTGAGCTCAGCACAGCAATTTCTCATACAGTGTTGGCTAGTTTCTCAGTTTTCTTTTGTAATTGTCCATATTTGATGTCAGACTTCATCGCATTTGGGGCTTCAAAGTGGAGCGTCTACATAACCAGTTGAGATGATTTGTCCATCTTTGACGATGACGCATCCGCTTCTTCCGCGGTCGCAAGTCCCTTTTTCTCCTACTACACGACAAATATCCATAAAGTAGACATCTTCTGGAATTTCATGTGGTTTAAGGTGTCCGTGGTCTTTTAGCGTTCAGTTTTCGTGATTTTCTAGTGTCATGCTCTATTTTGTTTTATTTTATATAAATAGTTTAAGTATAGTTATTTTCTTTTTTTTAGCAAAAAAAGAGTGGAAAAACAGATTTTTTATTCTCTTGACTTTTTTTGTGAAAATGTTATAATATTTTTACTCTATTATAAGTTAACCATTCTGTAATAGAGAAGATGTTATGAAGAGACTTACAAAAAGAGAATTGAGAAAAGTAAAGAGAGAATTCAGAGAACTTAAAAGGGATGCAGATAAAGCTGAAAAAGCTTTTCAAAGCGTACTCATTGTTCTATGTTTATTTGTGTTGCTGTCGCTCTTGCTTGATGGTTATTGAGATGTTTGGTTTTAGGTTTATCTCTGAATAACTCTTTGACTCTAATTTATAAGCTAGTCTGATATTTGCAGACTAGCTTTTTTAAATAATACTTTCGGCATTTCGATTGATTTTGAATCCTTTTTTATTGAGCTGGAGTTTGGAGTAAACAATATCCATAAAGTTTCTTACTTCTTTGCCTTTTATCACGATATTGTATCTGTATTTTCAAAATATTTTATAGACAAGTGGAGGAGTTGTATAGATTTCTAGCTCTTTGAGCTGGTATTTTTCTTGTAGATAGAGGAGCTCTTTATAGAGCTGATCTACTTTATTGAAGAGTTTTTGTTCAATCTCATCTTTGTAGAGAATAAGGCAGAGCTCTCAAAAAGGTGGATAATTATATTGTTTACGAAATTCATATTCTTTAGCAAAAAAATCTGATTTATTGAGTTTGCAGGCATTACGAATGCTATGATGGTCTGGGTTCATTGTTTGTACAAGGAAACTTTTGCATTGGTGTTTTAGAAAAGCTTCGTAGAGAAAATAAAAATTTTTCTCGCTTGCATTGAAATCTGGTAGGTTAAGTCCAATGTCTGCATTTACAAAAATTAGAAGGTCAAATTTTCGGTCTTTGATTGGGGTGGTTAAAAGTGAAGTTCAGATAATAATTGGTTTTTTTTCAGTATTTTGATATTTTTGGAGTTCAGAAGAAAGTTTTTCAATTTTTTTTGGTGAGCGAACGGATTCTGATTCAACGATCAGACTTTCAGCTCAAAAGGCTTCTTTGATGAGTTCAGCAAGTTTTTGCGTTCCCATACCGTATTCCTGGATTTGCGAGCTATTGCACTGTTCGCAGGATTTTGGAAATTGGTGTTGTTTTTTACAGATGTGGCACATTCAGACTTTTTCTCAGTTTGGAAGCAGGTAATAGTGGATCGCTACTGAGCAGCGATCGCATTGTGGGATATGGCCGCAGGTTTTACAGATCGTTCCTCATGTGTGTCATTTTTTGTTGATAAGGATTCAGATTTTTTTGCCTGCTTGGAGATAATTTCTGACTCCTTTTTCAAATAATTCAGAAAAAATCTGATGGTCTTCTTTGAGCATATTGATCAGATAGATTTTTTTTTCTCAATGGTCAAAAAGTTCGTAATTCATTGGTTATGAGAGTAGTGTTTTCTGGTTTGAAAGCAAGAGGAATTCTTAAATTGAGCATATTTAAGATAATGGAATCTTTTTTGAATTCCAGTTACTAAGCGGAAGATATACTCGTTTAGGATATACGGAAAAGCCCCTATGCATTATTGCATAGAGGCTTATATTTAAGCTTCATAACCAAGAAATATTACATAGCCGCGAACCAGGATTGAACTGGCGACCTCACCCTTACCATGGGTGCGCTCTACCTACTGAGCTATCGCGGCGACTTGATTTTTATAAATATTCTCCAAGAAAAAACAAGAAAAAGTCAGATTTTTTCTTGTTTTAGTTTAGATGAGTTTTTTCTGATGATGCTGGAAGGTAGAGTTCATCAAGGTGAAAGAGGAGATAACTTAGTCAGATGAAGCCTCCTATTGCGATCAGAAAGCTGATAAATCAAAGTTGATAGTGAAGTAAGAGATTGTAGCTGCTATGGAGAAGGTATCCGCAAAGTAGTGCTCAGGCGTATTTTGCTCGAGTTGGGACTGTATTGAGTTTCAGGATGGCAAGAGCGATTGATCCGGTTGCAAGGATATGAAGCATAACTGACAAGAGTCCTCTACCAAGGAGAAGTCATGTTTTTATACTTTCTCCGGAGAAGAGTTGAAGACCGAGAGCAAGTAAGCTTTCAGTGAGTCAAAAGGAGAATCCTATCGTGATAGCGATGAGAAGGAGTTTTGTATGCGAAGTGCTGATTGATGTTTCTGAGTGATTATGACTGAGGGAAAATTTGAGAAGTTCTTCAATAGTCGAGATAAGGAGATAGTAGATTAAGATTCTACCCCCAATTTCATAACATCAAACAATAAAAAGGGGGCTTATCAATACTATTCCGATCAGTATTTGTAACCAGATTTTTCTATTGCCTTGTTGTCTGAAAAGCAGAGGTAAGCAGCATAAAACTGCTATAATATAACCTCAAAACATAACATAGTCTCTGAAATTTTGTGCCTGTGCAATAGAGCTCAGTCAGAACTGAAGTCAGAATTTAGAGATTACTAGCTGGTAAAGTCATAGTAGTCAAAGAGGAAGAATTCCTCGTAAGAGAAGTTTTTTTGCGCTTTGATTTGGAAAATGGGAAAAAGTTTGGTTGAGGAATCGGATCCAAAACCATATGAGGAGTACTAAACTGAGGATAAGTCAGAGATAGTGCACGATGTTTTGTATATATTAAAGGGTTGATCGAATGTTGTTTATAAGCATTTCGGCTTCAGCTTCTGTGCCTTTTTGGCAGATGATAAAGAGTTCCTGGCTTGTAGAACCTTTTGACATTTTTGCTTTGAGTCCTGAGGTTGTTTGATAAGAGATAGAAAATCTTAAATCTGAACTCCCCTTTTGCTGTCTCATGATTCTTCACGGAATGATCCTTTGAATTTGGTCTAGGTTTTCGATTTTTCTCAAAAGGGGGTGAAACTCTGAGAGAATGGTGTGTTCAGTTTTTACTTTTTTGAATCCAAGTTTCATATCCTCTTTCTGAGCTAAAAGATAGCAATATCATAGTTATCTGCTTATAAAAAACAAATCATATTCAGATTTTTTGTTTTGATTGCTTTTTAACTGAGAATAGCTATAAAAAATATTTTTGAGGAGAGAGATTTTAGATTTTTGATCGTGTGAATATGCAGTTGCAGGCTTTGATTCAGAATCCAGCTTATAAAAAGAAATTTGTTTTAGAAAAATTACTTTGTCATTATTTAGATAAAACAAGAACTGAACTTTGGACTGATGCTGAGCAGGAGCTTTCTGAGGAGCTCGTTAAGAAGATTCAAGAGGATTATCGTGCATATGAGGAAGATGAGAAGCCACTTGAGTATATTTTGGGATTTGTTGAGTTTTTTGGGGTAAGATTTTGGGTGAATGAGCATACGCTTATTCCTAGGCCAGAAACTGAGTATATGATTACAGCGATCACTGAGGAATTCCAATCTCGTGAGGATTCTGATCATATTTTGTTAGATATTGGGACGGGGTCTGGGGTTTTGTGATGCTCAGTTCTGCTCCAAAATGAAGGGAAGATTAGAGAAGTTTTTCTAGCTGATATTTCTGCTGATGCACTCTATGTTGCTAATAGAAACTATAATGATTTGATAGATGGTAGTTTGTATGATACGAGGATTGTGCAGTCAGATTTGTGTGCTTTTTTGGAGAGTTATTCCGGAATTATAGAAGGAAGAAAACTGATTATGACTGCAAATTTGCCATATATTCCAGATCAGACTTTTGATGAGAATAGTCCAGCGAATGTTCAGAAATGGGAGCCGAGATTTGCCTTTGTTGGTGGAGATGATGGGCTTGATTTATATAGAAAGATGTTTGCTCAGTTGCTAGAGCTCAAGGATCAGGTTTCAGATTTGGTGATGTTTTTAGAAATGATGACATGGCAGGTGGATATTTTAAGGAAAGAGTATGAGGGGGTGATTGAGTTTGAGGAGGTGAAGACTTTCCATTTTAATATTAGGATTGTAAAGGCGAGATTTATCTAGATTTTATTTCAGGTTTTGGGTCTTTTATGTTTCGATTATATAAAATAAAAAAAACTTCATTTTTATCTTATTTACTTCTAGTTTTTTGTTTGCTTTTTTTGCTCAAATGGGGAGCTATTTTGGTGAGTTATGGCTATTTGCTCGGGCAGATGCAGTGGTGGTGGATTGTGTATTTTGTAGCAATGGTGATCCAAGGAGATTTTTTTCTTTGAGGAATTTTGCTTGGGATTGCCTATCTGGCAGAATTTTTGAATAAGAAATTTTGGAGGGTTTTGATTCAGATTTTTATATTGTTTGCGGTGGTAATTGTATTTGCTGATATTACGACGATGTTTGTCTATCAGCAGAGATTTTCTTTTTCGTTGGTGAGTTGAATGTTTTCAACGATGAATAGTGTTGTTGGATTATATATTGTAGGATTTTTTTTGGCAGTAGCTGCTGTTTTTGGTGTTGCGTTGCTCTTAAGCAAAGTAATGAAATTTTGATTGAGAAATCATGCGATTTTACTTTTGATCTGAGGAAGTATTCTCTTTAAGCTTGTTCCAATGCCAATTTTACATGTTTCTGGTGGTGAGCTTCCGGTTGAAAACACGTTTGCTCAGTGGGTTATTGATTCTTATAAGCTTAATCTGGCAGAACAGAATAATGATAGAAGTAAAAATCAAACTTGAGTTCAGACATCTGATTTCTCTTCTTTTTTGACGATTGAGGAGCAGAGGGAAGCTGATAATGAGATGAATTCATGGTTGCGTTTAGCTAGGCTTTATCCTGAGAGCATCTTTGAGGATTTCCCTCAGGAGCGTCTTATCAATGCAAGAAATTCAAAAGGAGAGTTATATTACGAAGAAGTGTTATTTGAAGCACTTAAAAAGAATCCAGAATTAGCTTTTTTGTATTTGGATCGTTATAAGGACTGGAAAGGCCACTGAGATAAGTCAATTTTGAGAGATATGTTAGAATTTGCTATTTCCCAAAAGCCACAATTAGCTTATACTTATTTGAAAGAGTATGAGGAATTGGTAGATGGAAATGAAAAAATAGCGAAACCGCTTTTAGAAAAGGCTACTGAACTGTATCAAAATAAGTTGAACTTTAGTGATCTGTTTTCAAAAAAGCCAGCGAGATGAAATAAAAAAAATCTGATTTTAGTGTTTTTTGAATCTGCTTCTGCCGTAGATAGTAAGAGAACTGGTGGTTTATATGATGTGTTTCCTTGGGTGGATAAGATTTCAGAGGCGGGGGTTTTGTTTACTAATATGTTTGCAAATGGTGCAACTTCTGAGATGGGACATATTGCTACTTTGATGGGAGTTGAACCGACGTTTCTTGGAACTTCACTGGATACCGGATATGAGAGATTTTCTGGTGTGGTTGAGGGGCTAGGAAGTTTTTTTAAGAATTTGGGGTATAAGACACATTTTGTGAGTACGGCAAGTTTGGATTTTCTCAATCAAAGAACTTTTTTGAAAAAAGTCTGATTTGATACTTTCTGGGAAGATGGTTATGATGACTGGAAAAAATATACCTTTAATGCGGCTCCTGATATGGCACTTTATGAGAAAACTTTAGATGTTGTCGCTACTCAGACTTCTCCTTATTTTATTGGTTTGCAGACGATTTCTTCTCATACGCCCTATGCGACTCCTTATGGAAATACTGCTGAGGCAGCTTTTCGCTATATGGATCAGAGTTTTGCAAAATTTTATCTCAAGCTCAAGAAAACTTGATTTTTTGAGAATGGAATATTATTGGTGGTGGGAGATCATCGTAAGATGACACCACTTGGAGGTGATGAATATCGTAAGTGGGGGCCTTCTGCTGAGGCAAGAATTGTTGCTTTTATGATTGGAAGTGGAGTCAAGGCTGGAGAAATTGATGATAGGCTGTATCAACAGACAGATATTTTTTATTCTTTGATGAAAGAGTTTTGATCCGGTGAGGTGCAGGTGTTAGATCAAAGCAATGATATCTTTACTCAAGAGATTACTAGAAATTGGGCGGTCAAAAATTTTACAATCAAGCAGCAGGCTTATGCCTTTAATCTCTCTGGTGATACGGGATTGGTGGATATTCCAAAGAGAGAGTTTACTGAAGATGCTGGAATGTTTGATAAGAAAGCGATCACAAATTATTTGTATCTTGGATTGAAATATCAAAAAAATCAGAATTCTGATGATATTTCAACTTCTTCACAGACGGGAACAAAATCTCAGACAGTGCTGATCTCACATAGAGGTGAGCATAGCGATACGAGTGAAAATTCTTATGCGGCATTTTGGAAAGCCTCAAAATATGATGCAGGAGCTATTGAATTTGATGTAACACCTACAAAGGACTGAAAGTTGGTTGTTTTTCACGGTCCAAAGCTTTATAGCACTACATGTAAGCAGATTCAAAAAGATATTTGTCAGATGACCTATGAAGAGTTGAAGGAATGTAAACTTAGTAATGGTGAAGATATTCGGTTGCTTTCTTCGAGATTACCAAAGATGAAACTTTTGGCACCGCTTCTCTTTTTGGATATGAAGATCCCTGAAAATTCTGCATGTAAGGATCTTAAACCTCAAGAGCTTTTTGCTCAAGCAAAGGAAATCGTGATGAATAACTCTATGCAGGAGCAAGTAATCTTTTCTAGTGATAATGAGGAATTAACTTCATATTTCTGAAAGGATTCTGATGTGATGACTTCTGTAGATGCTAATTGGAAGGCTGCTTCTCAACTTCTGCCGAGGGGAAATTATATGTATTATATGGCGCCATATCAGGTTTTTACTCCTGATGTTGTCTTGTCGCTCAAGATGATGAAAAATAGACTTGGGCAGAAGATTATTCCGATAGTATATACGGTAAATGATGTAGGGGTATTTAGGAGACTCAAAAAACTTGGTGTGAATTATGTTATGACGGATGAACTTTTGAGGCTAGGTGAGGAAAATAAAAAATAATTTGTTTTGTATTATGAATGAAAAAAACTGATTCCGATGATGAATCGCAATTGATATAGTTAAAAAAGATAAGGCATATCTTTTTTACGATGAAAACAGCATCTTGTTCTCACTAGATGAGCGATAAAATGTATTTAGTATGCTGAAATGAGACGTATGAACACAAATCTTTATCAATATTGCAAATTCTTATAATAACAAAATACCCCTTAATATAGGAGTAGTATACAGTAATCCAGAAAAGTTATTTTAAGGTACGCCCTTTGCTCTTGATACTTCAAAATATGTTGATTGATTCTTTGAAGAAGAAAGTAAAAAACAAGGTATGTTTAAGAATAAAAAATCTATTAAATACTTTAATTATGCATGCGAACATCTTGATTTATGAGCGATGCAACTTATGCTCATTTTAGATTTTAAATAACTCTATCTCATACATAGGAAATAATTTCAAAGAACTTGGATTTGATGTTTGACTAAATTCTACACATAAAGTGTAAATAAAAGACGGGAAGTTTTCCTAAATAATGATTTCTTATAAGGACTTGCTAGGTTTCACTTCATTAATAAGATGGAACTTTAGAAATCAGGATTTTCTCTGATGATGAATAGTCTAAAAAGCAGTACTAGAAGAATTAATAGGTATTATGATATATTGAGAGTGAATTTTACTTAAATTACAAGCAGATTGCTAGATAATTACATTCATTGTTAATTTTATTGATAATGAATCTTTTTTCTGTATACTGAAAAAGTCTGACAGACAATAATAAAGGTTTGATACTTATTTGCTGAGTTGTCCTTTTGATAATTATAAAGAATATACTTGGACGCATAGTTTAACCAATATTGTTTGTAGTTATCGGGTTATTGTTTGTGAGATACATTTACAGATTGTTTGTTCTTTTTTATTTTTGGAAAAAACATTATGATTGATAAACTAACCTGTCCTAGATGTGGTGGTAATAATGTTGTTGTGCAGGCAGTATGAATTACAAGGACTAAGAAGAAATGATTCTTGTATCGATTATTTATCTGACGATGGTTAGAGCCACTATTGCGATTGCTTACTTTTCCGTTCATGCTAATTGTGAAACTATTTCGTTCAAGAAAAATTGAAACAATAGTTGAGAGTTATGGTATTTGTCAAACTTGTGGTAATAGTTGGAAAATACAATCATAATAATATACTAAATCTCTAGGTTTTTCTGAAATGGAATGAGGAATCGTAAATTGTTAAAATAGTAAAATCTATTGACTATAAATTTAAAAAAGCAGAGAAATGCTATTCAGTAACTGCGAGCTTCGAAGAATTTTGATTTGAACTCAGTATCTTTATAAGAATAATAAAAACACTTTATATTCACAATAAGAACGCAATAAAGAAATCTCCTTGGTAAACAAAACAGTAAAGGTCAGATATTTAAAGTCAATGGGAAAAATCTAGGAAGTGATGGTGTCTCTCATATTATCATATTATGACTGATGAACTCTTGAAACTTAGTGAGGAAACTAAAAGGTAGATGGCTTTGTCTTATAAAAATAAAAAAGCTGATTCCGATGATGGAGTCAGCTTTCTTTAAAGTGTGAAGATTTTTTTGTTTCTAGTCAATATCGTAGGTGAGGTATGCCTTTCTAGTGATCTTTAATGTTGTTGCATCTTTGAGGCTTTCTCCATTATAAAAGCTCTGATGGTAAAAATAGGTATCAGGATCTGATCCATATTCATCTTCTCTGAGTCCGTATTCTGTTGTCTGAAGAAGTCTTCCAAGTTTTACTCCGAGGGTGGTTGCTGTTGCTTCTGCTTGTGCTTTAGCATCTTGGAGAGCTAGTTTGCGCGCTTCTTTGACGATTTCTCTAGTATTAGAAACTGATATATCAGCATTTGTTAGACTCCATATTGATTGTTTCTCTATAAGGCGTAAGACTTCTTCTCAGTTTTTGATAATATTTTCTCCAGTGGAAGTAATTGTTATGAAGATATCACGACAAGGTGTTTCTATGTCTTTTTCTCGACTTGAGCAAGATCAATGGTCACGAAAGTATGTGTATGTTTTCTTTATACTAAAGTTCAATGGTTGGAGGAATTGTTCTAGTTTTGTTTTCTCTTTTTCTCGAGCTTGATCTGATAGTGTTTCAGATCCTGTTGTTGCTCATCTGATATTCATGGAGATAATATCTGGTTTCACCTCAACCTGTCCCTCGCCTACAACATTGATTGCTTCTCGTCCCTTGCTAAAGGATTTGACTGCATAGATCCCTCAGATACAGATAATCATTACTAAAACTGCGATAAAAATTCTGTCGATAGTTTTCATCAGTTTTTTGATTATGATATAAAAGATGATGAGAGTGTAGCTTTATTTGAGGAGAAAACAAGTATAAAGTTAAAAAAAACTTGCATTTGCTAGAGTAAAAGATAAAAAATATATCAGAATTATTTACTCTTTTGTGTAAAGAAGATGACGATAGATATGAAAATGCTCGCTGAAAAATGGCAGAAAAAGTGGAAGGAGTCTGGTGTATATAAGACACAAGAATCAAATGGAAAGCCAAAATTCTATATTTTGGATATGTTCCCGTATCCGAGTGGAGCAGGTCTTCATGTTGGTCATCCAAAAGGATATGTAGCATCAGATACGATTGCTAGAAAAAAGATGCTTGAGGGATATAATGTTCTTCATCCGATGGGGTTTGATACCTTTGGTCTGGGGACTGAGCAGTATGCAATTGATCATAAGATGAAACCTCAGACTGTAGCTGAACAGAATATTGCTACGTATATTTCTCAGCTTGAAAAGATCGGGTTTACCTATGATTGGGAGAGAAGTTTTAGTACTGCTGATCCTGAGTATTATAAGTGGACGCAAAGTATTTTTCTCAAGTTTTATACTCATTATTATGATGAGGCTGAGGGGAAAGCGAAGC
>ERZ773063.332-NODE-332-length-31360-cov-3.693308_pt1 | contig 31360 bp, 45 predicted proteins | sample MGYA00580625_ERZ773063 | MGnify/ENA primary metagenome ERZ773063 (study PRJEB29015, sample SAMEA2738022) | human oral metagenome | biome: human oral; feature: human-associated habitat; material: dental | place: China | collected 2042 ... | reverse complement strand
CGTCAATTTCTTTTTCACGTTGTTCTTTTAGTTTTTCAGCCTCTTCGGCAGTCAATTCTAAAGTCTTTACCTTTTCAATAAAAGCATCAAAGTTATCAGGTTTCAGAAAAGATAAATCAGTATAATTATCTATTTTTTGACCAATACCAAAATTGTCTTTCGAAACATAATAAACCCCAATTTGTGTCTGGAGCTCACCAAGTTCATTTTTATAACCTGTAACACCGATTGAAATAATATTAGTATAACTTGTATAATGCAATAATGCGTTAGCATAGTGAACTGCACCATTAACAGCAAAAGAATTGATATTTGTATAATTTAGCTCATTTTTAGCTTTTCGGTTATCAACTCGACCATCGGAATCTAGTTTTTCTAATTTATCTTTGTATCCTTTGTATTCAATTAAAATAGGCCAGTAGTCTGTGTGCTTATCTTTAAGCAACAATTTAGCATCAGGGCGGTTTCCTCCAACCCCTCCACGCTTAGAGGAATATTCCGATAACGCATTATCAATCTCAGAATTTAAAGTTTCTTGTTCTAATTTATAATCTAAACCATACGCCTTCAACCAGCCATTAACTAAATCTGCTACTGCTGGCTCGACTGATTGAACACTTGTTTTTGCCATATTCAAAAGCTCCCTTTTTATTATACCCCATGCTATTATAGCATACATTAATATAAAAACCACCTCCCTAAAGAGGTAGTTTTTAAGTTTTCGAAATTATTATTTAGCGTTTCGCTTTTCGATAATTTCTTGTGCAACGTTAGGTGGAACTTCTTCGTATTGCGCAAGCTCCATTGTTGAAGCTGCACGACCTTTACTCATTGAGCGTAGGTCTGAAGTGTAGCCGAACATATTTGCAAGAGGCACAAAACCTTTAACAAGCTTTGTTCCGCCCATTAGATCTTCCATAGCATCGATTCGACCGCGTCGTGAGTTCAAGTCTCCAATTACATCACCCATAAATTCTTCAGGAGTTGTAATTTCAACTTTCATCACAGGCTCAAGAAGAACTGGGTTAGCCTTCTTAATACCTTCACGAGTTGAAAGCGCACCAGCCAATTTAAAGGCCAATTCGCTTGAGTCGACATCGTGGTAAGAACCATCGTAAAGTGTAGCCTTAACATCAACTACTGGGTAACCAGCAATCACACCGCCTTCAAGCGTTTCAAGTACACCTTGTTCAACTGGTTTGCGGTATTCTTGTGGCACAACACCACCTTTGATTTCATCAAAGAATTCAAAGCCTTTTCCTGGTTCATTTGGTTCAAAGCGAATCCAAACATCACCATATTGACCACGACCACCAGACTGTTTTGCGTGCTTACCTTGAGCTTCAGCAGTTCCACGAATAGTTTCACGGAAAGCAACTTGCGGCTCACCAACATTAGCTTCAACGTTAAATTCACGTTTCATTCGGTCAATCAAGATATCAAGGTGAAGCTCACCCATTCCCGACATAATTGTTTGACCAGTTTCTTCATCTGTGTGAACTCGGAAAGTTGGGTCTTCTTCGGCAAGTCGTTGAAGAGCAATTCCCATTTTTTCTTGGTCGGCTTTAGTTTTTGGCTCAACCGCAATAGAAACTGGAGGTTCAGCGAACTCAATACCTTCAAGAATTACACCATGGTTCAAATCACAAAGAGTTGCACCAGTTGTAACATCTTTCAAACCAACAACAGCGGCAATGTCACCAGCAGTAACTTCTGAAATTTCTTCACGCTTATCAGCATGCATTCGAACGATTCGTCCGATTCGTTCTTTTTTGCCAGTCATTGTGTTAAGAACATATGATCCAGCAGTAATTTTACCACTATAAACACGCACGAATACGAGTTTTCCAACAAATGGGTCAGTCGCAATCTTAAATGCAAGCGCAGAAGTTGGTTCATCTACAGAAGGCTTACGTTCAATAGCTTCACCAGTTTTTGCATCAGTTCCTTTAATCGAAGCAATATCTAGTGGGCTTGGAAGATAGTCGTTAATCAAATCAAGAACTTTTTCAACGATCACACCACGACCATCACCACCAGTTACCAAGAAGAAGTCACCAGCAAGAACTCGTTTTCGAAGAGCAGCTTTAAGTTCAGGGATAGTGATTGATTCTTCGCCTTCTTCGAAAAATCGCATCATCAATTCGTCATCAGCTTCAACTGCATTTTCAACAAGCAATGAACGTGCATTTTTAGCTTTTTCAAGCATATCTGCTGGAATTTCACTAACTTTCAACTCATGGTCAACGTAGTTATCATAAGTGTAAGCTTTCATGTCAATAAGGTCGACAACACCATTGATTTCTTGTTCGAAACCAATTGGCAAGTGAATTGGGAAAGCTTGCTTACTTAGACGATCGTGAATCGATTTAATTGATTTGTAGAAATCACCACCAGTTTGGTTAATCTTGTTAATAAAACAAACGCGTGGCACGCCGTATTTGTCGGCCTGTCGCCAAACAGTTTCAGACTGAGCTTCCACACCCATTTTACCGTCAAAAACAGTCACAGCACCGTCAAGCACGCGCAAAGATCGTTCAACCTCAGCAGTAAAGTCAATGTGTCCCGGCGTATCAATAATGTTAATCTTATGATCTTTCCAGAAACAAGTCACAGCTGCAGAAGTAATTGTAATTCCGCGCTCTTTTTCCTGCGCCATCCAGTCGGTAGTAGCACCATCACCTTCACCACGGACAACACCAATTTTGTGTGTCAAACCAGTTCGGTAGAGAATACCTTCTGTTGTTGTGGTTTTACCGGCGTCAATGTGCGCAATAATACCCACGTTTCGGAAATTTTCCAATGAAATATTTTTACTCATTTTTCCCCTTAAATTTTATTATTTATTGCTGTTTTTGCGCTAATTTTGTGACCCTCTTAAGGCCAGCACAAAAACAGCGCTTCAGCAATAATTTTAACATATTCACAGAAAACTGTAAAGGTGATTTTAACCAAAAAGAATAGCCAAATAAATTGACTACTCTTTCTGGTACACGAGTACCAACTTGAAGATTGCTAATTGATAGAAATTAAATCAGATGGCTAAATAATTTCCTTTTCAATTAACTTTTGGTCAGCATTGCGCTTTCCAAATCTACTCCAAGTATAGCAAACTCGGGGCGATTTGTCAATAGCGTTTTGAATTATCTCTGATTTTCTTTGTAATAAACCTCTTGATTTTTGAAATTATCTTTATAGCTCCAGTAAATAGAATCTTTGTGGTAAATACCTTGATTTTTTAATCTAGAATATACATCGCTAAGCGTGTTCTGCAGATTATGAATATAGGTTTCGGTAGTCTTTGATGAACTATGTCTGAGTAATTTTTGCGCTTCGTAGATTGTCGCGCCGCTCTCGATTAAATCGGTAGCAAAAGAATGTCGTAATTGATGCGGCGTGAACCCATAAAATCCAACTCTCTCGAAAGCAACTCTCATTTTACAGCGTAAAGCGTCGCGAGTGTATGGATAATAATCATTGCGTGCAGATTGCCAGAGATAGCCAAACATTAAACCTTTTTCGTTGATGTAATTTATTAAATAATGGTTACATTCGGAAGTGAAAAATACTTTGGCGTGTTTTCTGCCTTTGCCAACAACAGATATTGAATTATTGTCGAAATCTATATCTTCAAGCTTAATATTTTGAAATTCTGTGAGGCGAAGTCCGCTTTCAAACATCAGGCAGATCATTGCTTTTTCGGTTATATCAGCTTTGGACAAAACCAATTCAATCTGTTCCCGATTGTAAAATGTATAATTTTTCTCCTCTGCTTGGCGCACAGTAGACAGGAAAGGTGGCTTTACCGGAACATTACAAATGTCACAGTCTTTCAGCCACCGAACGAAAGCACGAATGGTTTTAATGCGAATATTACAACTGCTAGGTTTATGTATCTTGCCGGTCAATTTTCCGCTCAACATACCATATTTCCAGTTATTAAATATCTCATTAGTAAATTCGGACATATCACTAATCCTAGTTTGTTTAGCGAAACGATAGAGAATATATTCTTTGCTGATAATAGTTTGCTCAGTCATATCCGCTACGGTTTTACACCAGTTAATATACTGGCTAATTTGTTGATTGATCTTTTTCATAAAAACTCCTCCTGCTCTAATTAGAAATTAAAAAGAAATCAAGAAGAATTCTAATTAGAACTTAGAAACTTAATTTTTTACCATTTTTTGCTCCCCAAAAACGAAACGGTCAATTGCTAAATAATAGATAATATTGTCTAATATTTTACATTTATCACGTTTATGCTCCTATATTTTACAGATATTGAGTAATATTATATAATAATTTAACTAAAACGCAATAAACAATAGTTTTAGAAACTGCTTATGGAAAATTGTCAAATTGTAAATTAACTTAGCTTAAAGTTAGACTTCATTTGTTGAAACTTAGCATAGCCTTCACTATTGAAAACTTGCTGGGCTTTATTGTATTCTTCATTTTGTCGTTTTTGTTCACGTTTTTCAGCTAGTTTTGAAATTTGACGATTTAAAAATTCTCGCACGATTTTTAATGTCTTATTAATATTTTCTTTTTTCCAGATCTTAGCAAAATAATGACTAGCGTTCTTAATTTTGCCAGCTTTTTTCATTGATTTAACCATTTTAACAGATTGATTGAATTCTTTTTCATAATTTATCTGTCGATTTCTAAACATACCTAACCACTGTTCATTATCGATCAAGCTACAGGCGCTGCCAAGTCGTTCACGCATAGTTTGACTTCGCTTTTCGCAAAAAATATATTTTTTCATGTTTTCTCCCTCTTATTTTTATTTGAGGGGGTTCGGGTTTTCTCGCTTCAAAAGTAAAACAAAACGCCCCAAAACTTCAGAAAAATCTGATTTGAGGCATTTTTGTTACTTGTTTGGTACCTATATTTTATCTCATTTTTAGAAGGAAGTCAAGACGGTTCTATCGAACCAAGTAAACTCAAGCCCGGAACCTTACCTTTCTTTTCAAGACCAACTGAAACAATCCAGCTAAACGTCGGTTACGATTTGAAATTTTCTCTCCAAAAAGTCGGTAAATTTGTAATGGTTACTGGAGGCGGCGTTAAAAATGTGCAGAGTCCTGGTGCTAGAGGCGAAAGAATACCGGATGGATGGCGTCCTGCGGTAGAATGCCATATAATAGTGCAGGCTATAAACAGTTCTCAAGATAGAGGAACTGCTATAGTGCTACTATCTCCAGATGGCAGCATCCAATGGCATGGAGCTACTGGGCACAATGAATATTATACGAATGGGTTTTATATTTTATCGTGATAGAATAGTTTTTCTAGAGTAAATATAGAATTAATAAAAAGAGTTCCAACTGGAACTCTTTTTATATTCGTTCATCCTGTTTTAAACCAACTCCCCTTCGGCAATCACCGAAACAGTAACATCAAGTTCTTGAGTGATTCTTGCTAAAGACACCATCGTAAACTCAACATAAGTTGTAGTTGCCACTATACTAAACACGGTCAGCGGGTTTATTCCAGCATTCAAAATTTGAACTGCCACAGCTGGTGGATTTTTAAACGCTTTCGGAAACTCAATTCTAGTCTTTTCATTCCTTTGGCGGAAGAAGTTAGCGTTCCAATATGTCTGATCGAACCATTGAGTGTGAACTTGCCGCATTTTATGCTGTACAGCTAAATTACCAGATTGAATGATTTGCGCATTAGATTGCTTTAATTTACTTGGTTCGATAGAACCGTCGTCAATATTTTTTCCACTTGCTAAGCCATTAGCAAAATCAGCTACAGCTTTAGTATTAGCCACCATCTCATCAAGTTCTTGTGCCGTTAGTGGAGATAGTGGCACGAAATCCTTGTTTGGGTGTGGTAAAGTTAATTTAGCCATTATTTTTTGGCTCCCAGCTTAAAGATTGGTTTTAGTCCAGCAAGTGCTGTCGCAACCGCTCCGCTAATTGCTAGAATCTCTTTCGTATAACTTGGAATTAAAATCACACAAATCGTTGCAATTAGCATATTAACCAGAATGCCAAGGTCAGCTACGAAATAGACTGTGGTTTTGGTCTTTTCGCTAATTCTTGGTTCATATTCTGTATTTGCGATATTTTTCATTGCTTCTTTTTGTAAATCTTCTAGCATTTTAAACTCCTTTTCATTTAATCGCACACCGGCATCGCCATTAGTGTTTTTATCATTTTGCGACATATCTTTTTTCTCCTTATTTTGAACTTCTACCCCTGTATTTTCAGGTGTTTTTTCTTCGATTGGTGGTTGTGGCTCCGGAATTGGTGCCGGAGCTGGCTCAGATGGTGCTGGTGTTGGTTGCTCTTTCAATCTCAAATCAATTGGATTATTCAAAGCTCGCTCCCATACCCAAATGTCGCCAATTGCTCCAAGTGAGATGTTAAGGTATTTAGCTCCGTTTTCGACTTCTTCGCGTAAGACCTCGAACTCACCGTTGATTCGCCAGATATTGCCTTCGTATTCAGGGCAGTGGCTCATAATTGAAGCTGGCACGCCATTATCTGTCCAGTCAAAACTATCTTGGACAATACCTGCTAATTTCATTTGGTCGATATCATTAACTGTGGCTCGTTCTTCAACTACAAATGGTCGAGCAAAGCTGACCTTGCGTTTTGGGGCTGGTGAGCCACCATAACGGAAAACTCGAAGTTGTTTTACGCCTGCTGCGGTGTAATAGGCGTCGTGGTTATTAACCGAAATGCCGTTATAGCTGTAATTAGCGTGAATGATATTATCTGCATCTACAAACATACCGGTGTGCTTGCCACCGCCAGCATTACTCCAGCCAGTGCCATCGACATCCCAAAGGAATATATCGCCTCGTTGAGCGTCAATTGTGCCATCTGGTTTTGCTCCTACCTCATACCAGCCGTATTGTGGTAGATGTGTGAGCATTGTAGTAGTGTTGCCCATAATTGCTGGAAAAATACCAGCTGAGCGTAAGGCAAAATAGACTGATGAGCTACAATCATATCCCTCTCGCCCATTCACTACTTGCCCTAAGCGTTGAACCATTGAATAAAAGCTCCTTGGTGCTTTGTGAGCGTTCATCCAATTTAATGCATTCTCAACTGCTTGATGTGTCATTATTTACTCCTTATCTCTTATTTGTGAATTATTAACCCGCCATTTATGACGAATTGCACTAACGCTCCCAAAATTGCCAGACCCACTGCCCAAACGATTTTACTTTGGTTTTCTTCAAGTCGCCGAAGACGATCTTTGTTGCGTTCAGTCTCACGTCGGACGCTCTCGATATCTTTTTGGTGCTCAGTAACTGATTTTGAAAGCCCTGCAATAATCTCGAGCTGATCGTTAGTGTGCTCAACAATCTGAGTTAAGCTATTAATTTTTTCTTCTAGAACGTCAATTCGTGCTTCGAAGACTTCTTTACTGATATATTTATCTTCCATATTCCTCCTTTCTCCTTTAATATCTAACCCCTCTTATTCTGACTACATTCTAAATTTAAATAGTCGAGTATTAAAACGACATCACCAGTGGACTACGATAAAATCTAACTTAATTTTTACGTTTATATTTGGCGCAGAAATTTGTGTCTCTATCGGATACCATATTCCATCACTTTCAAGTTTAGTAGCATAATACTCAGCTGCTACCGCGATATCACTGCCATTTCTTATAATCTCAAAACCCACACCGGCCTCAACCGAATTGCTAGATTCAACTGCATATTTATTTGAAAAGCTCCACTTATCATTACAACAATAATGATCAATAATCATTCCTTTTTTATTTTTCCCAAAAAAATCTCTTCTGACCCTGTGCCCAGTTGTAAAAGATCCAGCAGGTAAATTAAGCTCTAAAACAACACCCTTGCCATCGAGTGATAGTTGCCAAAAATCAGAATTTTTAACAAAACTGCTAATCTTCATTTATTGGATCTCCAAAAATTGCATAATAGCCTTTCTGTGGTGTTTTTCCAGACGTATTAATTTTATTACTATCCATAATCCCGTCTGGACTACCAGGCCTTAGGCACGATTCCATATTAAGATAGGAAGAAGACCCCTCACGAAAGATTAATGTTTCTATCCAGAAGTAAACTATCGGATGATATCCTAAATTATGTGTGATAATGTCGCCGTTTCCAAATTCTCCAAAATTAAGGATTTTCAGGCTCTTATTTCTCGAATCGATTAATATCTGTTGTTTTAGGGGTGTTATCTCTCCCATATAATTAGGTGGAGCGATACCAATAACTCGCAAATAGACTCTTTTCGTGCCAGCTCCTCTAAGAGCAAAGCGAACAGTCTTCTTTAGCGCACCAACAAAAAAGTTCTCATTGTCACTTAGCCAAAAACGAAAATCTCGAGCATCCGAAAAATCACTATTAAAACTATATTCACCCATAATCAATGGCACAAACGGCAAATCATGTCTAACGTCAAATGTTTTAACATCGCTCATAAAACTACCATTATATCTCCAGACCACAACAGGTTTAATAAATTCACTTCGATCAATAAATCTATTAGGTTTCATTTTCCAAAACCTCAATTACATCTTCACCAACAACACTAATCCACTCGCCCACGGCACCAGTTTTAGGATGTCTTCCAATTAAAATTCGTCGAGTGCCATTTTCTTCCGAATAAACAAAACCGTCCTTATTAATTTTAGTCAAAATCACCCCATTTTTTGACACAATTAGCTCACCCGTGGTTTGGTTTAGTTTTATATCTCCACCCAGCGAATTTACCACTCTGTCACCCTGAAATTCAATATTTTTTTCAATCGCCATTATGCTAATAGATCCTTTCCATCCAAAATAGACTTATCCAAAATAAACGATTTCGAAACGATATGCGGCTTTCCAGTTATAGTTGTCTCATAACCACTGTCACTTAGATTCATCTTAATACCTGTTACCAAATAGTCGCCTTTATCTTTATAATTTACACTAATAACATCTCCCAATTGTAAAGCTGGATTGCCTTTAACTTTCATTGAAATCGTTGGCGAAAAATTAGCATATTTCTTTAAAATATCCGTCGCAAACAAATCGCAATTTCGGTAATTGCCAAAATATGGATTGTCGGTAATCTCAAGAGCTTTTTTACCGTAACGCTCCATACTTTCACGATCAAAAGCTTCATATTTAATAGTATCTACAACTTTTGCACTTTCACCCCATAATTCAATTTTCGAGATTTTCGAAGGGCTTGTTCCTTGGTTATTAACTGTCAATTTGTAGGCATCAGCAAAAAGCTCACCTTTCAATTGAATGCCTGAATTGTCGATTTTCTCACCTTTTTTAAATTCAATCCAGCTTTCACCAGTTTTTTGGCCAACTGAGATAGGTTGAACGCTCCACGCAGGGTCATCAAGAGTTAACCATATCGATAAGCTAGCTCTAGGTTGAATAACCCACTCATTTTTACCTTCCGCACTAAAAATTGGCTGCAAAAGCTGGACTGCTCGCACATCACTTTTAATGCTAACATAGTTAATCACATCATTAGCTTTTTCTGTCTCAATATCAATAATATTGCCTGCATCGAATGTCACTACTGGCGTCTTATCCAAATTGCCACTCCGATTCTCAAAACGAATTATCCCTTGCTCATCAAGCCACAATAAACCATTCTCAGCCTGAACCAAATTTTTCAATATCGTGCTAACATTGTCATCATTCTTAAAATAAACAAATGGAATTATGTTTTGTCCCCTATCTATACGATATTGGTTTTCATCCATTCCATATTGTTTAAATATCTCTTTTAAGAGCGCATCGGTTGAAACATCTCTCAACATAACAGTTCGATTAACTTTTGTTTCAGCAATATCGCTCAAAAAATCTAATGCGCTCCAAGTAATTGTTTTATCGTCATTATAAGTCGGTATTTTTTCAGTATTCCCAACAAAAACTGGAACCGTCCCTACATTTTTTGCGCCCAAATAAAGCCTCAAAGGTCGTTTTGGCAGAATATATTCAGCAATCGGGCTCTTTTTTGTCGTTTCAAAAAATGAGAAATAATCGTCATAATTATTTAGCTTTATGTCCGCTATTCCAGACTGCACATTATACGGAAATTTAACCGAACGCTCCACACTCATTTCCAATAAGCGATCAGAAATATCATCATACTGAAAAGCATCCCAAACTTGCGCTGGGTTTCCCTCTGGCGTGGCTAACATATCAGTTTCGTTTAATTTAGATTTGTCAAGAATGAACCAATTAGTTGATTCATTCTTTTTGCGAGTAAAACTCATCTTTGCTCGCCAATCCAAAGCCACAATACTGCCTGCAAACGCCTTATTAAACCTTTCACTAACAATTTGCATTTAAATCTCCGTAAAGCTTACTTCTGCTTGTTTTACCATTCCGTCAAAGCTTACCACTTCTCGCTTACCAATCTCCATATAAACTGGCACATTCGCCACATTCTCCATGCCTTCAATAGTTAATTTAACTGGCTCTTGGTTTTGAATTTGCCGGTCATAAAAACCTTTGATTTCGTTAAATTCTTCCTTGGTCGGGTAATTCCAAGTATGCGCCCAAGTTCGCTTTCTCGCACCAACAACATAAGTCGTTAGTGAGTTATCAAGCGTTTTAACTTTTTTAACATTGTCTACTGTCGTTTCTGGTAGTGGCACTTCAACAATTGGCCATTCGACAGTCTTAGTAGAATCGCTCAATATTATCTTCATTATGCAAATCTCCTCTTATCGTTCAGCTCTAACTGCTCACGAATCAATTCAGCCACTTTTCGTTGTTCAGCTGGGCTTGTCGCAAAAGTTCCACTCACATTAATCGTATAGTTATTGCCGCCAGTTCCACCAGTTTGACTATTAATTTTATCAATCAAGCTCGCCATTTTACTTTCTGGCACAATCCATTCATTCTCACCACCATCACCAGCCCAAATCAAGCTTCCACCACCTTGTGGGCCAACAATACCACCGGTTTCAAAGCGTGGCACATTTAACTTTCCTATTTTTCCAATATGTACTCCAGGGATAGCGTTAATAATGCCAATAGCAAGGTTAATCGCATCAATAAATCCATTGATCATACCTACAGCAAAGCCTAATACACCATTAATAGCCCATTTAACTGCGCCACTAATAGCGCCACCAATTGCATCTCCAACACCTTTAAATATGCCTACTATTCCATTCCAAACACCAGCAAAAAAGCCAAAAACACCTGAAAAGACATTTTTTATGCCATTCCAAGCCGTGGTAAACACACCAATGAAAAATCCAGACACAACACCGAACACTGCTTTAATTCCATTCCAGATAGTTGTGTAATACCAAACTACACCATTCCAGATTGCCATAATCCCATTCCATGCCGATTGAAATATTGCACCAAAAAATTGTGCTACTGGCGTAAATATCGCAACAATTCCACTCCAAACCAAACCGAAAAAGGCTGTCATTCCATTCCAAATCGCTGCTATTCCGTTCCATGCCGACTGAAAGAACCCAATAATCTGATCTTTAAAGGTAAAGAATAAACCAACTAGCAAGGATATAGGCCAAAAAATAATCGCAAGAATAGTTAAACCCCATTGTTTAAAAAATTCCACAATCCCGTTAAATAAGCTAGTTATACCATTCCATATTCCAGTGAAAAAATCACCGATTCCCTTAAAGAATGCACCAATATTTGCGCCGACTTCACCTAACCATTTGCCAATATTTTTAAAGACTTCACCTATAAAATTACAGAAGTCCTGCCAGATTCTCTTTCCCATTTCTGTTTGAGTGAAGAAATATACCAGCCCAGCTACTAGAGCAGCAATGGCCATCACTATCAAAACAATAGGGTTAGCCGCCATTACGAAATTAAGCAGAGCTTGAGCTGCAGCCGTTATCTTCATAACTACGCCTAATGTTGTTAGTGCGGCAGTTAGAGTTCCTACTACAACAACTAAAGATTTAATAACATCACCTCCCGGCATATCTTTAAACGCATCGTCGAAAGCTTTAAAGGCTACTTTAGCAATACTCTCAAATGCTTTTTTAGCTACAGGCACCAAATTCCCTAGCCAAATCTTAACCGACTCAACTAAATTATTAAAAGTTGTTTCCAAATCACCACCACCAGCTAGCGCAGTAATAAAGTTCTCCCAAGCTCCCTTCATCGAGTTAAAAGAACCCTCAATCGTTGAGCTGGCCTCTTTTGCAGTCGTTCCAGTAATGCCAAGCCTATCTTGAGTAACGCTAATCGCTTCAATAATCTTATCAAATGAAACTTCATTAATATTTTTCGCAGTCGCTTTAAAACTACTGCCCATTACGCCAGATTCATTAACTAAACGAGCCATTTCACTCGCCGTTCCACCATAGCCAAGCTTCAAGTTATCGAGCATTGTGTAGTTCTGCTTAGCAAAGCCCTGATAAGCATATTGGATCGCTTCCATCGATGTTCCCATCTTGTTGGCGTTATCGCTCATCGCCACTACGGCTTTGTCTGCATATTTAGCTGCTTTTTCCGTGTCGCCACCCAAGCCTTGAAGAAGACTTGCCGAAAAGCTAGTCACAGTTTCCATATATTTATTCGCACTCATTCCGGCGGTCTTATAGGCTTGATTAGCATAATTCATCACTGTATTTGAAGAACTCTTAAAAAGTGTCTCCACGCCACCAGTAAGTTGCTCATAGCTTGAATATGCCCCAACTGCAGCAGCACCAAGGGCACCAATAGCAGCACTAGCTACTGCTGCACCTTTAACCGCAAAATCACCTATCGAAGACCAGCTATCACGATAAGCGGCTTTCTGTTCTTCGGCTTGCTTTTTAACTTTTTTCTCGGCTTTAGTTAATTTCTCATCTAAATCTTTAGTATCAGCAGTAAAGTCATAATTAATTGCTCCAACTGTAGTCATCAGCTACACCTCCATTTTTGCTCGCTTGCGCCAATCTTCGGTTCCGGTGTTAAAAGATTTCTGAGCCTCAAACCCGTTTTTGGCCATCGAAGAGGCTTGTGCTACAAAAGTTCCCCTCGTATTCTCGCAAAGTTGAGAGTAATACACTTTCTCCGCCCCTTCAATCATTGCAAACATCATCTCAAGGCTAATTTTATTATCAAGAACATCTCGCACCGCTTCCCAGCCAAAATAAATTCCAAATTTAGCTATTAAATATATTTCTGGTGTTATTTTAGGTTTAGAAGAATTTTGGCGTCGTTTTATACGTTCTTGATACCGAGCCTCAATATCCTTTCTCTCTTCGTCAGTTAATAGATCTAAAATGTTTGCCATTCACTTATTCCTCACCAAATAGTCGCTTGGTCAATAATTTAATTCCATCTTCACCATATTTAGACACAAATTCTTTGCCACCAAGATTCTCTGGCGTTCCATCACTTACTAATTTTGCAGAATGATTTATCAAGCGTTCTGTCAAATTATCTATTTCAGTTAATACTTCTTCAACTTTTGTCTCATCGAGGTTTTCTTCACCTTGTTTTTGCATCTTAGCCATTTCATTTTGTAAACGCACAATTTTCGACATAATTTGGCTTTTTTCAAGCTCATGTCCAGCCATTGGCTTCGTAAAAGTAAAGACTTTGCCCTCAATCTCAAAGTCACGTTTTTTTACACCTAAATCTTCAATTGTAATACTAATCGCTGTCATATAATCCTCCATTCAGCATTTTAATTTTATGGTTTTATAATAATTTTAAATAGTCGAGCTAATACAGTTGATTTTAGGTATTAAAAGATATAAAATCTAGATATAAGAAAGGTATTTATATTATGAATTTTATAGATAAACTAAGAATCAAAAACCTAAATATGCGCCAGTATGTTTTAGGTAGTTATGACGGCGACTTCGAAGGAATAGAAGAAATAGTCGCTAAAGCTCGCCTCAAAATTACTTATAATGGTGGCGTAGAGCTCCAATTCTCATATGGTTCAGCTTTTAAATATGAAACTGTGCAAACTTTTTCTTGGGAAGAAATTAAAGGCTTCGACTATCGTCAGATTAAAGATTCCGCAGGCAAAAAGACTAAATATGTTTTTGAAAATATGCTTTACACCACAAAAGGAACCCTAGTATTAAGAGGTGAATACACTAAAGGTGGTAAAATGGGCTCAAATGCTTACACTTATGACGGTTTACTAATGGCTGCTACTAGCGCTAAGAATCGAATCAATGCTTGTCTGAAATTACATAAAAAATACACCGACTAAACTATTTTTCAATATCAAAAAACGCCCCCAATGAATAGGGGCGTTTTTCATATCTTATTTTCCTACCCAGCTACTGCTTTTGTCACCTGCGTTGCAACATCATAAATCGACTTCTTAGTTAAGTCGCCAGTTCCAAGTCGCACATAGCCCTTGTCAGTTGGTTGGGCATTCAATGTAATTTCCACGCTTGGATCATCGCTTGTTGTCTGAGATAGTTCAAAATCCACATTAACTGTCGCTTTAAAGAAATGCACATCATTTTCATCAGTTTCAGCGCCTTTTTGGTGCATATTCACTGGCATTTCAGCCACTTTTACATTTTTACCGCCAAAAGTTACCGCTCCACCGCCAGCAGTACTTCTTGCGTAATATTCAGGGAATATTTTACCCAAGAAATCCAAACTTGGTAGATAAAGCGTAAAAGTTGCTTCTGCAGTATCCACTACATTGGTTCGGCGCTTCGAAGTTCCCGCTTGAGTATCTTTTTCAACTGTTTTCATTGCGATCTTAGTCTTAATATCACCCAAAAGCTCCGCTGGGATTAGCATATCGCCAAGAGCCATTTCCCAAAGACCTGCTTCTAATGTTTTTTCATATGTCGTTGCCATATTTTTCCTTTCTTAATAAATTATTTCTCCACTTATTGAATAAACCACTCTTCCTTGGCTATTTTCTCCTACATTCGAAATCGTAGAGGGTGGCATAATCGCCACATTTCGAACTGCTTCACAAATTCCTTTAACTTCTGGCAATTCGTTAATCGCGTAGTTTTCTCGCAAGAATTTAGCGACAGATTCAAGTTTTTTCAGCCCTTCAATATCGTTTTCACCGATACTGAAAATCTCATAATGCTGAACTTTTCTTTTACCTCGTTCTCCATTCACCGATATGTTCGAGATATACAAGCCAGTTTTACCAAGGCCAAGCTTCTGCCAGAAAAGGTTTTTGTCAATCTTACCAAATCCGTTATTTTCAAGGAGTTTTAGCAAATTTAGCGTAATCATTTATCTCCTTTCATAATTATAAAGCCTTCTTTCTTGGTTTGATTACCAGCTCGTTCCAAATAGTTTATCGTTGCTGGATTTTTACGGTTTTCAAAGTGCCGTCGCCGAGCATAAGGTATTCGACTATCACCAAATACCACAGAAACCCCATTTGGTATTTTTTCAACCCGACCATTCATTTTTAGGTCACCAGATAGTACAGGTGCTAGCATTCGAGCTCGACCAAGTGTTTTTTCCGCCTTAGCTTCAAGCTCTTTTTGCATATTCATTCGCTGAACTTGCAAATAAGCTTTCATCTTACTTTGAAATGTCACTTTAACTTTCACCATAGCTCGCCCTTTCTAAGGTTAATTTTAAATGTTCCACTTCGTTAGTATCAAAATTCTTACCTTCATGCATTGCAATAATGGTATAAGTTTTATGATTTAACCTAACACCATTACCTACGGCATCTACTGGAATATCTTCAGGTTTTACGAACAATGTTGAATTTTCTGCAAACTCTTCACCGTTTGTACCTCGTTTCATTCCAGATTTTTCACGGAACACACCTTTTCGGTTCGTTAATTCTTCTTCAATCGTATTACCATAGACATTTCCTCGATTAACTCGCAAAAATGAATATTCCGTTTCAGAAAAAGTGTCGAATATCCTCATAAATAGTCTTTCCGTGCCGAATCCCGCCACCACTAAGTCTATATCGTGCAATTAAATCTGCATTTTCTTCGCAAAATCGAGCGAAATAGTTGATATTCTCTTTAAAATTAACACTATAACCATCAACAGACTTGCTTGAAATACCCGCATCATGGTTTCGTTCCAACTCACTAACATTAAACAATCGCGCATATAGTATCTTCAGCCCCGATGTCCAGTCAGTCGCAGAATCAAACCCACCATTCAACAGTTTATTCAAGCGTTCCGAAGTTAGCTCATTCAAAATCGTAAAGTTCTGTTCTTCATAAGAAGAGAGAGGGCGTCCGATTAACGCCACAATCTCATCTTTTGAAATTGGTTGCTTCATCTTAGCCCTCTCCTTTCAATTAAGCCGCAGCAGGATTTTTAATTACTACACCAGCTTTAACTTTAGCCAAAGCACCACCAGCATAAATTTCTTGTAGATATTCTTGTTTGTTCTGACTCAATGAGAAGTTTGTGTAAGCTTCAATTGAGTTATCACCTACTGTTTCGTAAGCATCACCTACAAACATTACAGCCTGCACACCTTCTGGCGCGAACCAGCTTGGAGTAAAGATTTCTTTAACTTCTAAAGTGCCAGCAATATCACCGCCAAGTGGGAATACCAACGCACCGCTCTTAGTTTCAGAAAGCTTCAAATCAGCTTTAGCAGATTTGCTCATAACGATATATACATCACCTTCTGGAACAATTTTTGTAGCTGCTTTAACAATTGACTTGTAAAGTAACTCATCTTTAGCGGGTGTATATTCAGTGGCAAAAGTTCCAGCTTTAGCATCTTCTAAGATTGAAACAAAGCTATTAATCTTGTCATCACCAGCATTTCGACCATCGCCAATCACTACTGCTCGTTCAATTTCAGTAATAATTCGTTTTGGCAAAGTTTCAAGCACGAATTTCACTAAAGCGCCAGTATCGCGGTTTTCTACAATATCTTCTTTGTTCAATTTTAGATAATCATAGATAAATCCAGCACGAATCACACGATCAGTAAATGTCAATGTCGCTTCTTTTTTAGTTGTGCCACGTTTATGTCCTTGTGCTCGAGCACCAGCTGTTTCGGCATCAATTCGGCGAACGGTTAGTCCAGTTTTATTCAGAATATTCCAAATTGTTCCAGATTTCTCAATTCCATCGCTAATTGCTGAAACCATTGCGCCTGGTAGTAGAGCCTCAACATTACTAATGCCTTTTTGCGCTACATGATCAGCCCAAGCTTTTTTCACTTCGTTAGCGTTAGCACCAGCGAATTTCTCAAGAATTTTCGCATAGTCATTCATCGCCTCATGAGTTTCAAGGTAATTGCTTGAAGACTTCACAGCTTGGCTTGGTGCTGCTTTTGAAATAGCATCTTTTGCTAATTCTTTATCCATTTCTTCCTCTTTCTCTTCGTTATAATTATTATTTTCGGTTGAATTTTCAGCCTGCTCAACCTCAGGTTCATCGTCTGCTACTTCTTCAGGATAAGCTGTAGTTGTAGCCTCTTTTTTCGAAACTTCTGGAGTTTCTTTTTCTTGGCTCATTTCATCACCTTTCAGAGATTTTACGGCTAAAAGCCTTGCTTCTCTGTTAGCTCCGCGGAAAACCAAGCTCACCTCAATAATCTCAGCGTTACTAATCGTTTCGCTTTCGAAATTGTAGTCAAAATCTGACATTGTAATCGAGAACGCATTCGAGAGGTGTCCTTCTTCGAGTAATAACAGCATTTCTTGCGCTATTTCCCGTTTCGAGATACCTGCTTCAAAAATCAGCTCACCATTTTCATAGAAAGCATCACGCACTGAGCCGATCGTATCTCGAACATCACCAGAATGGTTTAGAATTAGCGGAATATCCACTAGATCATTTACTCCTTCTGTTGGAATTGCTCCAGCTCGAATCTCACCACCTTGTTTTAAAGGTAAGCGAAGGCTCGCAACGTCCACTTTCTCGTAATGGCGGTCTTCGTTCACACTTGATGCTACAAACCTAATCCTTCGCTCCTCATTTTCTCCCACGGACTTCGAAATTTCAGTTTTCAGCTCCAGCGCAGTTTTCTTAACTTTTTCTGCCATATTTCCTCTTTAAATTTACTATTACGAATTAATATTACTAGCAAATAGTCGAGCTATACAAAATAATTAGGTAATATTGACTTTTTAGCTTAAATATGATAAGATTTAAATAGTAAGGCTTACAAAAATAAATAGACCAGCGGTCGTGTCCTGCATAGGACTCGGCGAGCTGGTCTATTTTTAGTCTATAATCTCGTTATTCAATATCTTGTATATTTCTTCAATCTTAAACTGCTTTTGTCTTCTCTTTATTTCTGCAGCTAAATCTTCAAAATTGTATTTTTCATCATCTATATCAAGAATTACACCAAAAGCTCCTTGTTTACGTGCTTTCCTTAACTGACTTTCTACTGAACGCGGGCTTGATACTTTCTTAATCTCAAATTTCTTATCATCAACCAAGAGGTCTGGCGTTTTTATGCCATCTGGTTTTTCAACTCGCCTAACAGCAAAGGGTGTCTTTTTTGTTTGCGCTGAAAAGATTTGTGCAATCTCTTTTTCTCTTTGGCTTAATGGTGGCTCAGTTTCAAAACTAAAGCTTTTCCAGCCCTTACCATAAACCTCATTAAATTTCTCAGCTGGCAACTCTTCAATTTCAATACTTCGCCAAGGTTCATTATTACTTTCTTCAATTCCAAATTTCTCCACACAAGAACAGTTCGGGTGAGCGCCAGCTGTATCAATATCAGCGTAATCATTAACCCGGATTTTCGATTTACCAATTAGAATTCCGCCCTTCTTAACATAGCTTTCGGTCACATTAACTCGCCGACCGTTCATTCCACGGCAGTATTTGCAAGGATTATGCGAAACAACCACCCACTCTTTATAAATCTGCACGCCAGATTCATTCTGAACTTGCACGCCAGCCTCCACACCAGCCAAGCCGTGCGCTCGGTGTGTTTCAGTGCGAGCTATTCGCTGAATTCGCCATTCTTCGGTTTTCGTTATATCTCGTAAGCTACGAGCTAACTGTTCCTTATTCCAGTCTTCTATCTCAGCTTGTGCAACTCTACCCGCAATCGACCTGGCTGTATCTTCACTAAAACTCTTAGTAAAATCGGCTATCATTTTATCGTAATGCTTTTTTAGCTTGTCAGAAATCTTGAATTCGGTTAGTTCATCAGTCGATATGTTGTTTTGTTTTAGTATTGAAACAAAATCACTCCAAGCCACCACACCACGAGTTACCAGCACGCTCAGCAATATCACCTTTATTCTTTGCTTAAACTTATCACGATCTTTATCGCCAAGGTCAAAATCTTCAAAATCACTATCAATAGCGCGCTCAATCTGTTCATTGGTCATATCACGAAAGACAGTTTCTAATGCATTCTGGTCTTTATCTTTTTGTTTTTCGTTTTTTGTTTTCGTATCAGCTTTTAAACAGTGATGATCTCCGCAATGATTGCAGATATGCACGCTTTTTGCGTTTAAATCTTCTGGCGATTCACTAACTTCATCGCCATCATCAACTTCAGGCTTGTCATTCTCGATTTTTGGTGGAGTTTCGCTCATTTTAAGCGTTTTATAGCCATTCGATAGCTCAAATGCATCAACTATGCTATCTAATGAATAGCCCATTTCTAGGCCAGTTTTAATCAAAGCTAGTTCAGACGCTTTACGCTCAGCTTCAATTTTCTCTTCTTCAGCAACACCAGGGATATCAAGGTCAAAAGTTATCGCAAAGCCCAATCCACCCGTAATTCGGTTTAATTGATGCGTAAATTCACTCCAAATTCGTGTTGCGAAAGGTTTAATCGTGTATTTAATAAAAATCTGCTCATCCACTCGCACGCTGGCGTAGGTATTATTATCATTCACACCTCGAACACTTGCCGGCACGCCATAAATACTGTCAATTTTCTTATTGGCTTGATCAAACAAGCTTTTTAAGTCAAGATTCTTATTGCTTTCAGCAAATGGCACCCACTCAATCTGAGCATTAACTGGCTTGCCTGTCGCACTTTCAATTGGGCGATGAACATAAACCACATTATTATTACTGCCACTACCACGGTGTCGTGCTTGCAGATCATCAACAATATTATTATATTCTTCAACACTTCCAGCGGTAATAATAAACTGTCCAGCAGGCACAGCGCCGTTTTCAAAGTAGCCAGCTTGATAACTTGCAATGTAATCATCAATTGATGCCCATTTTCGAGCAGCATCAGTCGGACTATATCCTCCGCTCAAATCATATGGATTAACCCCACTTCGAAGTTCAATAATTTCATAATCAAAATACTCATTAGAACCAACTCGATAGCGTTTTTCATCACCAACATAATATTCAGTTACTCCCTCAAGAATAGTAAAACCCGCTAAATTTTCAGGAGTAATTTTTTGTCCAGTTGTTGGAGTGCCGTGTTCATTATAACTCCAAACCAAAACATAAACTTTAGGAAAAACCAAACTTAGGAGTGCTAAGGCTTCACGGAAGGTTGCACCGCTCATCTGTTGATTTGGGTGATATATTTTGTTCATCACCACCGAATCTTGAATTGTTTTACCGTTATTGTCTATTGCATACGGTCTAATTGTCATAAATTCATTCACAATTCGTGAAATAGACGGATATGAATTATCATATGATAGCCCTTTATAAAATGTATGCGCACCCAACATTGATTTTGGCCGATTAAAAGCGTAGTGCGAGACGCTCTTCTTTTTCATATTACCGCCGACCAAACGGCTAAAAAAATCTCTAAACATATTTAAACTATAAGTTCAAATAGTCGAGTAAAACAATTAAATTAATGATATACTATAGATATGAACGACACACCAAAACCAACACCAGAATTCAACCAACTAATCGGAGAAGTCGACTATCTTATGAGTATTATTTCTCTTGAAATCCAACGTAGGATAAATTCTTTCAACCCCATTTCTGAAGAAATGGAAATATTCGAAAAACTACCGATAATAAAGGAAAAAACACATGCTAACTTAAAGTTTTGTAGTGGAAACAGAAAACTAAAAGATAAATTCAAGGAAACTTTAGAAGGACAACAAATAATTTTTGGCGGATACAAAACAGAGAAAGCAAAAGAAATATCCGATAGATATGATGAAATTGTCGAAAAACGTAACAAAATATTTCACAGCTTTCCGCATTCAATCGATGGTAAATATGTTAAAAAATATCGCGACCTATCAAAAGGAGAGGACATAATAATAGATGAGGATTTTTTACGTGATTTCATACGACAATGCGAAGAGCTCATAAATATTTTGTCCAATTCAGATTTTAATTCGGTTGTTCAAGAATTCGCAACAGCCATAAAAGAACAGCTAAATATCATTAGCTCAGCCGTATCAAAATTTAATTTAGCTTTTAAAGCGTCTAATATAAGTAATATAGTTAAAATGGCAGATTCAACTAAGAAAACATCAGAAAAACCTACCTCACCCCAGCATAAACAATAGGCTTAGGTTTTGGCGGCGTATAATAACAAAGGATGCAGGCATCAGCCAAGTCAGGGCTTCGATTTCCCCGCTTCTTATAATCCCCCTTGCTTTCTACTGCTCGCTTACCTTTCTTATCCATACTCCAAGTTCTAGTCGTTAATTCTTGCAACAAATCTGTATTATTTGGCAATTGTATTTCATCTATTACTTCTTGAAGATGAAACCACGCTTCGCTAATCCAGTTCGGATATTTGTCATCATTCACTGCTTTCTGCGCAAAGTTAATACCTTGAACGTTATAATTTTTAGCTAATAACTGGTCAGTCACACCACCGCCAACTCCCGTGTCGTCAATTTTAATCAACACTTCCTTATCTAATTGAGCGAACTGTTCTATTTTCTCCACAAGCTCATTAGTCCTGAGTTTTTCATACACTTTAAAGTCAATTGTCTTCAATCCCTTACGCTTCCATAACACAGATCGGTCATCGCCAAGTCGTGCAACATCGACGCCTATTTGAACTTCGCCGTCATCTTCTATCTCTCGATCCATAGCATTTAGCACTCTATCACGGCTCAAAATAGCATTTTCGATTTGTGAAAGTGGCTCGCCCAACCAGGTATGAGCGAACTCTTGCGGGTTGTTTTTCTTGTCGTTTTCCATTTCAATTCGCATCACTTCTGGAAAAAGCCCGTTCTTTTCTAGCACATCATAATTTACTTTAACTACATAAGTTCTATCTGGTTTTTTCATTACATACTCAACATAGACTGGATCACGCTCCGTATCTCGGTTAAAGGTGAAAATAAGCCTTGAATTATCTTTACGCACAGTGTTTTTGAGTAGCGTAATAGATCTCTTGGTAACGGTGCTAGCTTCTTCAACCCAAGCTTCATCAATGTTCGGAATAGACTTCAAGCTTTCAACATTATCGTGCAAGCCTTTAAAAATCCATTCGCTTTCAGTTCTTTTATGCCTTATAGAATCATTAGTAACTATAAATTCAGTTTCAAAGCCATATTCAAAAATAATCGCTTTCACTAAAGCGTGCGTTGAGTCTTTAATTGAATTCTGAAATTCTCGACAGTTTAAAAACTTCAATCTCTTTTCTCTCGCTCTTAAAACTTGAGAAAGTGCAACATCGTGGCTTTTTCCGCTTGATCGCCCACCATAAAAAACAAGGTTTCGCCATTTGTTTTCTTCGAATAATGGCTTAAATTCAATCGGAACTTTAACTTTCTTTCGGATTATCTCCATTCACAAACTCCAATGTTGCAACAGTTAGCGTTTCGCCATTCGATACTATATCTTGCTTTTCGATAAACTCCGTTGTAGTCTTTGCAATAAATTTAGCCGTATCTTGCGCTATCTTTTCATCTTCACTATCCAAGCTCTTATCTAGCACTTTTTTAGCTTTACGAACGAGCTTATCTTTCGAAACGCCTTTTCCACCAATTTCCACCACAATATCTTCTAACCATTCCAGGTTCTTAACTGTAATATTCTTCGCGTATTTTTCAGAGAAACCAGCACGAATCGCACTTTGCAAAGCATTACCGAAAGTCGGAGAATCGGGTAAGTAATAATACATCCCAAATTTAATCTGCTTTGGTGAAAAATTTCGCTCTCTAGTATTCTTTTTAGTCGTTGCCATAACCAATCCGCCTTAAAATGTCTTGCTTTTCTTTTACCGAATAATAATCAGCTGTAAGTCTCCTAGTCCAAGTCCCTTTTTCAGATATAAAATCTATTTGCTGACTTTTATTTTTGGGCTTTGGTATTTTAGTTCCCATAGCGTAGCTTACGCCATATCTTAACCCAGCATCTAGTAAGCGTTTAGCCGTTAAATGTTTCTTGCGTTTAGCGATTTCGGAGAATGGTTTGAAGTTTTTAGTGTAACACCCTTTTGGGGCGAACCAACGGTGAAATACTATAATACCCATCCTACTTTTGACATAAATCGTCTGTTTATCATAGAAGACAACTATCGAGTTATCTTCCAACTTACGGATTAATATTTTTGAGCTAAAATTAGGATTAGCCATCGTCCACCTTTCTGCCCAAAAATAAAATGGGCACACTAAAAATCTTTCGATCAGTAGTGTACCTATTCGTTCTATAGCTATATTATAGCATATATAGAGGCTAAAGTAAATCTATTTTTTAGAGGAAAGAGCTTTAAAGAGTTCACCAAAACCAGTTAAATCTGATACTTTCAAAAGAGACTCTAATTTAGGCGATAAATTGATATCGCCGTTAATAACTAATCCAGCCTGTTTGATATTTTCAGCATCACCTCTAATTAACCCTTCGGAATAGTCAATGCCTCTAGCAGTAAGAGAAACTCCAATAAATACTATACTACCGTCCAAAGTTTCTGAAAAATTTCGGCAAGATATATAACCACTTTCAAGTAGGTATTTTAAGCAAGCTAACAACATATCTTCGCTGCCCGAAATATCTTTTAAAACGTCTATTAAATCTTCATTGTCATCATCATCAATATCAAGACCATCTTGAGCTGAAAAGTATACTTGTTGCAATACTATATTAGGTGTTTTCATATATTGAGCGTATAGAACCGCTAAGATTTGTTTTGCAATTTCTGTTAATTTTTGCATTGGTTTTATCCTTTCATTTTTATTTAACAGTTCACCCCATACTTACATTATATCATATTACATCTTTAGCTAGTTATTCCACCTCTTCCCTAGTTAAAGATAAAATCCTCCACAGTATAGGTTTATTTTATCTCGACTTCCTTACCTTTGTAATAGCATTTGCCATCGATAAAATCTATATCATTTCTCCAAAAATCATTTGAGTAAGTTCGACAAACCTTAATCTTTCGAATTGTATCAGCACTGCTTTTCGGTGGCTCGTTTCGTATGCTTTCTATAATGCTAAAATAAATAAATAGGACTAATAAGAGTAAGAGTATTAAACCTCCAAACACTTGTGACCAATCTGTATCCTTAAACATATTCTTTATACTTCCTCTCATTTTCTAATTCTTTTTTATAGCACTCTTCACATACTGGATAACCAAAACCGTGTTCATTATGGATTGCTTTGCTGGAGTAGCTTTCTCGGTATTTAATCTTTTTAGAACAGTTTGCACAGTTTATTATCTTGTCCATATCGTAGCATAGAAGTGGGCAAACCATGGGCAAGTCATAATCTTCATACTCTTGTTTCTTAAAATTCCACTTCTGGGCTGTTTTTTCTAAAATCATTATTCACTCCTTAATTTTAGGTGGTTTCGGGAAACTCATCCAATAGACAACTTCTTCATCTGTGCTTTCAAAGCCCATACCATCTTCAATTTCAATCCAAATGTCTGTGTATACTCCCTCATATTTAGGTGTATAAACAAGAACCTCTTCATCTAATTCAGGTTGGTCGCCATCCCACATAGAGTCAAATTTATCTCCATAGATTTCTCTTTCCTCATCATTAAGAGGTCTTGAAAAAATCTTATTCCATTTTGCGTTTTCCATTATTTTTTCCTTTCCTATAATCTCAAGTCTTTTAACAATTCATCTTCTTTAATTCCTAGGATACTTGCAACTACTCCAATGATATATTCAGGTTCATCTGTATAACCAGCGACTTCACCAAATTTCTGCTGGATTGCATTCGTTAAATAACTATCAGCTTTTAAGAAATTAGGATTGTCTGAATATTTTTCTTGTAAGAGATTAGATATGCTGATTAAATAATCCTCTTCTTCGAATAGCCATTCTTCTTTTAATTTTCCTTCTCTGCTCATTGTGATTTCTTTATCTCCAGCCCTACAAGGGACGACCGAATTATTTCAGTCCTCCCCTGCGTTATGTATAGTTCGTAGGGCTTTCGCCCCTTGTAAGGCTGGAATATTCTAATTGTTATCGATTATCTCCACTACCGTGAATTTTATTGCGTGATTGGCGGTCTTCTAATTTATCAAGGTTAATTATTGCTATATCTTCAAGTTCTATATCATTATAGTAAGCGATTGCGGAGAGATACCATAGCACATCACCGAGTTCTTTCTTAAGCTCTACTTCTTCTTCATAAGTTAGATTGAAGATATCATCTTTGTCTCGTAATAGCTTTTTAATCTTCTCAATTACTTCGCCAGTTTCACCAGCTAGACCGAGAACTTTCTCCATATATCCGTCATAGCGTTCTTGTGCATTATCTGGCTCTTTAGCAGTATCAAATTGAATTGCTATTGCTTGATATTCGTCAAAATTCATTTCTTCTTCATCTCCTGCTTTAATAATTTAGTTATTATTTTAGCGATTTGTTTATTGGTCATAAATTACATATCCGCCTTTAACCTTTCCAACTTTGCTCATAATATCTACATAAGCAATTGAACAACCACTTACTAGTTCCGTGTAGGGGTAGTCGTGGCAGACTATCTCCCATATTCTACTGTCAGCTGAGATGATATGTGCGCCACGGGGTAGTGTGAAAATTTTAATTTTATTGTTCATAAGTCAGATACGCCTTCCATTCTCCGGGGTGTTTTTCGAAGCTTTCTTTGAGATCTTCTCTAGTTCTAAAGAATATTTCTACTCTTTTAGCTCCATAGTCATAATCATAATCAGGTTTGTTTTGATAAAAATTCCAATAACCCCAATATTTAATCTCATCTTTGTCGTTCCAATCAGGTTTGAAGCCTTTCGTATCTTGCTTAATAACTTGTTTTGCTTTTAGATATGCGAGATATTTTATGGCTTCTTTGTGGGCTTCAAAATAATTGCCAATAAGTTTTCGTGGTTCTACTGCATCCTTACTCCACTCATATCTGGTATATTCGATGTCGCCCTTACTCTCAATGTAGTAATATTCATTGAGCTCTTCAAACCATTCATTATGTATCCTGTCAACAAAATCACCAACTTTGATTTTATAAATTTCCTCTTTATTTTCGTTAAATATGTGTAGATATTTTTTATCATCACTATGGTAAATTTCCAATATTTCACCAGCTTTTACAAAAGGCAAATCTTTCAGTAATTTATAGCGTTTCATTTCTTACCTCAACACTTACTTATTTTCTTCTGTGTTAATTGCGTAAATTTTTATAATTCTTTTGACTGATTTAAGTTTGTCGAAGACTTTTTTATCAAGATCTTTTCTATCACTCGCTTTTCTGTCTTCATCTTCTTTTAATGACTTCTTGATTTTTTCGAGAAGTTTGTTCAAATTCTCATCTTTATATCCTTTAAAAATCTTTTCTTCAATTTCTTCATCTTCATCATAAGTGTAGTCATACTCCTTATTGTTTTCGATAAGTTTATCCACAAAACTTGTTGTCCAAATAGAGTGTAGATAAAAATCCTCTGGTATATCCTTTACGATTTCGTTTAATGTTGTTGCGAAAATTTCTAATTCTTTATTCATTGTTATTCTCCTTTTTTACAATAATAATCTTGTGAGCCGTTAATTGTGACTTCTAGCTTGGCTTTAGTGTTCTTCAGCTCAATTTCTGAACCGACGAATAGTCCTAATAAAGCACAAAATGCTACGACCATAACAATGGCAATTGCTCGCCAAGCCGATGCTTTGAATTTTAAATCTTGCATAATTAGTTGATTGATATCAGGCCGCTTCATGACTAACCTTTCTTGATACACCGCGTTTACTGATTTTTCCGCCTTTCTGCCCAGCACGTCTAGCTAATTCTGGATTATTATAAAATCCGCCAGTTCTGCCGTTTCGGCCACCTTTCTTGCCAATTCGGGAGTAAAAATCAGAACCATGCTTTTCTTTATTCTTCGCAGCTGCTTTCAGGCCACCTGCTTTAGTTCCTGCCATAAGTTTCCTTTCTTAATATTAAATTTCTATATAACGCTTTCATAAAGCAGGTATTATCTCAACTGATATCTTCTGCCTATTAGTAGATTTATCGATAACTTCGATTTTCATATCTCCTCCTTATTTATTGATGAATATCTCAACCTGTTTAGCACCGTTTTTTAGTAGCCAATTGCGAGCTTGAGTAGCATCATTTAGAGTTTTGTAGTTTTTAGAGTGTTCGATACCTTTTTTATCTATCCATTTAACTGTAAAATCATTCATTGACTAGGTTCTTTCGTTTTCTTCGTTGTTTCTTACTCATTAAAATTCGACCTCCTTATGTTTTGGTTCGCCGAGATAATCTGTAATTTGCGTAATCGCGTCTTCATAACTAATTGCGAACTCTGCGTAATAGTCTTTTTCTCGCAAATCGGTCAACATTTCGGCTTGCTCCTCGACATGTTTATTTTTCCGAAGTGTGCCATCTAATTTGTATATTGTTTTGGATTTGAACTCGAGATACATTCCGTGATGTATTTTATTCGCAAATTCACAAGGTTCGGCGATGAAAAAATCTGGATAAGCGCGCGAACTTTGGAATTTCTTGTGCTTTGCGGCTTGACCAGGGCTCATCTTCATGCCGCTCGAGAAATCTGTTCGAAAAATAACATCAGGGTAGTTCTTGCGCAGATAATCACAGACTCGGAGATGTATTTCTTCTTCTTTTTTTCGCACTCTTCTTCCTTTCCTGAACGATTACGACGGGAGTTGATGGCCACCGCCGCAATTTATTATCGTTAGGAACTTCAAACTCTTTATTTAATAATTCACTGGGTTTCATTTAATTCTCCTAAAATGGAATATCACTTAAATCAACTGGCTCATCATAGTTATCCTCTACATAATGAGCTGTTCCATTTTCGTCTGCCTCAACTGCTTTAACTTGAGATTCAGTCTCAGCTTGAGTTTTTGGATTGTCAGATTTTGGTTCATAGCCGTAAATTCGGCGATTAATCGATTTTTTAACCTTGCCGTCTTTCTCATAAGTTCGATCTTCGTCCTCACTAACCTTAAACCAAGCGGTGCAGCCAACTGTTTTTTCGAGTAGAGCTGCAAAATCTGCCAAGTTTTTAATCTGCTGAATTTTCTCACGAATCTTTTGTTTAATACTTTCATCTTCTTGGTTATGAACTAAGATTCTTCGAACGGTATCAATTGAAATTCGGCGAGTGTCTGGGGTATGCAACCAAAGTCGGGCGCGATCTTCCGCTGAATCGCTTTCAACAAAGATTTCTGCGTAAGGCTTGTTATCGTGCTTATCAATCTTAGTTTTAACAATCTTTACTTCATGCACGCCAAATTCGAAATAGCCGCTTTCTTTGGTTTCTTCTGGTGTAATTGTGATGTTTTTAAGTTCTTCTTGAGTCATAAAATCCTTTCATTAAAATAATAGTTTTTCCACTTCTTGTTCAACTAACGCGAGAGCAGATTGTTCAAAATAAATTGCTCGTTGAATTTCTTTCTCAAAGTCTTTGCGGTTAAGTTCGAAAATTAAGAGTTCGAGCTGTGGCGCAAGAGCGAATGAGTCTGAATACATTGCGAAGTAGAGTTTTTCGAGTTTTTCGTTCACTGCAAAATATTGAATAATTTGCTGTTTGTATTCACTAGGTGGTTGCTGTTCGTAAAACGCTTGCACCTGCTTCCAGTTGTCTAAACATTTAATTTCAACTGCTTCGGTAATCTCGCCATTCTCATTCTCAATCTCGCCATCCGGTGAACAAATAATATTCTCGTTGATATCAGATTGCCAAACCCGACCTTCGATAATTTCTTTACCAAGTTTTTGGGCGACTTTCTCACGGGCTTCTTCTTCGAGGATTTCACCACGAAGAGCAGCGGAGTATTTGCGACCATCCAAACGATCTGCGTAATCATTCTCATTGATTGGTTTTGCGATTCGTTCAGCGATAAGCTTATAGATTGCATCGCCAAGTTCAACTTCACATTCTTTCTTTTCAACTTCAGCTTCACCAATTAAATCTTTAAGTTCTTGAATTGTTAAGTTTTTTGGTTGGCCTTTTTGGTTGAGTGGAATTTCAATTTTCAATTTTTCTGCAAGTTCTAACCATTCAGATTTTAAAACGGTGCGTGGTGTGCCGAATTCCTTGGCTTTACTTCCGGAAATTTTACCTTCACGGAAGTGTAACCATTCATCTGATCGTTGTTCAAGGTTTAAGATTTTCATTTCAATTTACCTTTCAATTCATCTTTAATTTGAATTAATTCTGCGATTACTTCGTTATTGCCTTTGAATTGATTAACTCCTTTAACGAAATTAGCTTGAAGTTCTTTGAGGTTTTTTGAAGATTTAAGTTGAGTGATAAGTTTTTGCGAATTATCTTCGGCTTTTGGCTTGTCCTCCTGCCCGTATAGGAACTCGTAGCCGACAGTATCGCTTCGATTAATATCTCGACCAAACATTTTACCAAGATGCTCAACTGCGTCCTTGATTGCATAAGATTTAGCAGCCGGAGCGGCCAATTGAACCGCATTATTTTTGATATTAGCAAGGTCTGCAGCAGATTTACCAGCATTGGTCTGGAGTGGACTTGCGCCAACACCATCATGAAAGCTCCATTCGCCAGTGATTGGGTTCTTGTAGTGAACCCGAACCGTTGCGCAAACACTTTGTGCGAGTTGCGAAATATTTAAAATCTCAATCCGCCATTCCTGAAAAATCATATCAAGCAATATCTCAATTTTATCGATCGGCAGATATTTGACGTTTTTTGCGGTAGGGTGATTTTTAAGCCACTTGGTGTTTATAGGACTGTTCAAAATAGCTTTTAACCGAGCCGAGTCTTTTATTTCTTCAATCCTAACTTCGTTATTTACATATTTGACTAAACTATTCATAATCCAGCACTCCTATACATATCTTGCATATTTTCATATTGTTCTTGCTCCCAGTCGAAGTCGAAATGGCCTTGAGCGAACTCTTCGAAATCTTCGGTTAGTATCTCATCTACACAGATCTGCGTATGATGACCAAGGACTTCGGGCTCATCCACCCAATAGAACCACTCTTTTTTAGTGACTAGGGTAAAAAAATCTTCTAGAATCTCCTGTTCAGTTTTTCCATTTATTAGGTTATCGTCCATATAATTCTCCTTTTTGTTGGTTAGTTCATAAATTTCAAGTAGCTTTTATTTGTGTAGGCAACCCAAGCGTTCAAGCCTTGTGATTTGTAAATCTGATAAGCGTATCGCACGTTCAGTTCTGGGTTCTCACGATTTGGCTTGTTGTGGATCGAATTGATTTGAAATAAACCTGAATCGTTCGAACCGTCGCTGTTCGTGTTTAATGCATTTGGATTACAGCTGCTTTCTGCCATCATAATTGCTAACATCACTTCCACGTTCCAGTCATATTGTTTAACCAAATTTCGAAACTCTTCGCACCGATTCGCAACCTGTGAACTCGCAATAATAGGACGAGGGCGAGACGAAACCTCCACAGTTTCGCGCTGGCTTGGTTGTCGAACCGCAGTCTCGACTTTTGGTACTGGAACGCTTTCAACTACTTTTTTACGTTTAAATTTTGAACTGTTTCCGCAATCTTTTCGTTCTGAATTTTAGCATTGTTTTCGCCGTGCTTCATTCCAAAATAGAAAGCCACACCAGCTACAATTGCTGTATAGATGATAATTGTTTTAACAGTTTCAATAATTTTCTTGTAATTTACTTTTTTCAAATTTTTCATTGTTTTCTCTCCTTGTTTTTGTGTTTTTGGTTTGAGTTCGATTTTTGAGTTCTTGATTTCTTCAAGCTCTTTTTCGAACTCGGTTTCGTTGATATTCTTCATTAATCTTCTTCCTTCGAAAGCTCAACTCAGCTGATAGAACGAATAGGTAAAGTTACTCATGCCTACCAACCGAATAGAGCCTTCGAAAAGTTATTTCACTTCTCACCAAACTATTGGCTCGCAATCTTTAATCTTTACTATTTTTGCGGTTTTCATTCAGTGAAAGTGAAAATTTATATCTTATATTCATACTTTTTACCAAATTATTAAGGTTTAAATTGATTAGTAGAGTTTTTCTTATCTCTATGAAGCTTTACCAAACAAGTAACGCCTCAATTGAAACAACAAAAAAGACCTACGGCCATCTGATTCCGTAGGTCTTGATTCTTTTTATCCATAAAACAAAAAGAA
>ERZ773063.327-NODE-327-length-31452-cov-7.142944_pt1 | contig 31452 bp, 27 predicted proteins | sample MGYA00580625_ERZ773063 | MGnify/ENA primary metagenome ERZ773063 (study PRJEB29015, sample SAMEA2738022) | human oral metagenome | biome: human oral; feature: human-associated habitat; material: dental | place: China | collected 2042 ... | reverse complement strand
AAGGCGGACAGCTTCTTTGGGAAAGGAAATAAAAAGCCGCCGTGAGGCGGCTGAAGTCATTTTATTTACTGATGATTTTCCGAATAATATCTCCCATATTTCTATTTTTCCAGATGAACGCGCCGAGGATGGCACCGATGCCTGCCTGGAGTATTTCAAAGGGGAGTTTGATGAGAGAATATTCTGGGGTACTGTATACATAAGCCCTGCCGAGAGAATAACCGATAACCACGATGAGCGCGCCTAAGAAGACGCCAAAGAAGGTGAGTAGAAGATTCTTCTTTCCGTAACGCCGGGCAAAGAGGGAAATAACGACGGCTTCCAGTCCGTGGGTGGCAAGCGAAACAAACATGGGGAGAGGGTAGAAAAAGAAATCGCCCAGGAATGCGCCTACACCGCCGACCAGGAACGCGCCCAGCGGGTCGAGAGAGAGAGCCGCCGCTACGATGATGACATCATTCAGGTAAAAGTGTCCGCCGGGGACGGGGATGCTGAAAGATGACAGGACGGTATTCATTGCCATTAAAAAGCCGCATACCGTGAGCCATCTGGCTTTATAGCGGGGGGCGGCAGAAATATTTCCTGCCGGCGGGGTATTGGTGTTTGTCATGAAGGGCCTCCTTATACAGCTTTACTTAAAAACAGTATAATGATAAACTGGCATTATGAAAATCACCAAAAATAAAAATAAAAATATAATCAGATGGAGGCAAAATGGAGAATGGTGTAAAAGAAAAGGCATATATGGCGCTTTATGCCCGTGTCCGTGAAGCGATTACCGGCGGGATTTACCGGTGGGGCGGCAAGCTGCCTTCCAAACGCGCCATGGCGGAGCGGTATGGCGTGAGTGTCATCACCGTGGAGCATGCGTATGCGCTTCTTGCGGAAGAAGGGTATGTCGAACCGCGGGAACGGAGCGGCTACTTTATCATTTATAAAGAGGAAGATGCTTTTCCCGTGGGGTACAGGGGAAAGGAAGTGAAGCCTGTCCTTCATTCGGAGACGGATGAAGAAGTATTTCCCTTTTCCGTTTATGCGAAAACGGCACGGACAGTGCTCTCCAAATGGGGCGAAAAGGTGCTGGCCCGCTCTCCCAATCAGGGAACGGCGGAGTTGAGGAATGCACTTTGCGACTACCTGGCGCGAAGCAGAAATATCATCGTTTCTCCGCAGCAGATCTGTATCGGGTCGGGAGCGGAGTATCTGTACAGCCTTGTAGTGCAGGCCCTTGGCCGGGAACGGCTTGTAGCGGTGGAGGATCCCTGCTATGAGAAGATACGGCAGGTGTACCGCGCCCATGGCATACGGACAGAATCTCTCCGTCTGGGAGACAAAGGAATTCTGACAGAAGAACTGAAACGGGCAGGCGCACGTGTGCTTCATGTGACACCGTTCCACAGTTATCCAAGCGGCATTACGGCAAATGCTTCGAAGCGGCGGGAGTATATCCGCTGGGCGGAGGAGCGGTCCGGTCTGATTATTGAAGATGATTTTGATTCGGAGTTCACTCTTTTGTCAAAAGCGGAAGACACGCTCTTTTCTCTTGCTCCCCATGGCCCGGTGGTATATATGAATACGTTCTCACGAACAATTGCTCCCTCTGTCCGCGTGGCGTATCTTGTACTTCCCGAAAACCGTCTGTCCAGATTTCAGGAGCGGACGGGATTTTATTCCTGTACCGTTCCTGTATTGGATCAGCTCATTCTGGCGGAACTCATCAGCCATGGAGATTTTGAGCGGCATATCAACCGGGTGCGGAGACGACGGAGGCGTAAAAAGGAAACGGCTGTTTCTTCCGGGAAGTAAGGCAATCACAAATGTATAAAACAAGCGCAACAAAAAAGACTTTCCCTAAAAATGGAAAGCCTTTTTATATTTATTATTTCTGACTTTTATCTTTTGTTCTGCAAAGTCCGCGCTCGCAGTTGCGGAGGAAGCGGAGAAGATGCTCAATTTCCGGTGTCGGCGGGAAGTCCTGTTCCATTTCATGGATAGCTTCGTACAGCTTCAGGCCGGAACGGAAAATGGTGCGGTATGCTTTTTTAAGCCAGCTTCTTACTTCGGGGGTGATATTGTTTCTGGCGAGTCCTACGCTGTTCAGTCCGACCACTCTTGCCGGATTGCCGTCAACGATCACGAATGGGCATACGTCCTGTACGATCTTGGACATGCCGCCCACCATGGCGCAGGCGCCGATCTTTACGAACTGGTGGATACCGCTCATGCCGCCGATGACCGCGTGGTCTTCCACAATGACGTGGCCGGCTGCTCCGGAAAAGCTGGACATGACGATGTAGTCTCCGAAATTGCAGTTGTGTGCCACATGGGTGTATGCCTGAAGCATATTATGCGAGCCGATACGGGTTTCGCAGTTTTCTCCCGTAGCACGGTGGATGGTGACGAATTCGCGGAAGCTGTTGTCATTGCCGATGACGACCGTACTGTATTCGCCGGCAAATTTCAAATCCTGCGGATCTTCGCCGATGACGGCGTTTGGATACACATGATTGTTTTTCCCCATGCGTACGTTTTTCGAAATGACCGCATGGGAGCCGATGATGGAGCCTTCGCCGATTTCACAGTTGGGACCGATGACGGCATAAGGTTCGATAATTACATTTTTATGAAGTTTGGCAGTAGGATCAACAACGGCCGTTTCATGAATCTGCGGCTCCGCTGATTTGATAACTGTTAATTCCATTCTCATGGTTTCCCTTCAACAGCAGGCGGATACTGCCTGCCGGATTTTAATTTCTTTTTATATATACATCGGCAAAACGGTTTTTAAATAAAACAATGGTCTTGTCGAAATATATGCGTTTTTCTTTATTTTTCTTTATTTTTCTTTGAATATCGACTGATTTCTACTACATGTAAGTATAAAAAATTTTACCCTAATGCTGTTCTTATGTTTTTCTGCCGTGTCATATAAAAGACAGAGAAGGTAAACGGTATCATAGACTACGCAAATCGTTCCACAGAGAAATCTTAGCGAAACCGGCAAAGAGACAGCCTATGCCAAAGAAATAAACCATCGTAAGCGCGGCGGCCTGCGGAAATGCAAGAAGAGCGGTACCAAGCAGGATTTGCATGATGCAGAGGATGCGGAACAGCACTTTGTGTGTAATCAATGCATCAAAATCACGGCTGTGGATGAGTGTAAAAATACCGCGGATAATGAATGTGACCGCAAAGAAAAGCGGCAGCAGGGCAGATAATATCATGGTGCCGTTAAAAGTAAGTACTAACATGCCGAAAATAATATCCGTCAAGCACACCAGAAGTCCCCAGATTACGCGCTCTTCCTTGGGAATCTGTATATAGGCTATAACACCAAAAATACCACTTGTCAGTACGAGAAATCCGATGCTCCATGCCAATCCGATCAGAGCGCCTATCGGCTGGAAGAAGCAGTATACACCGACAAAGGCATATAAAATACCGGATAATAAAATAAAGGTTTTACTCCAACCTGACATAAAAATCTCCTTTCTAATTGATAAAGCGGTAATATCCGGTATGAGATCCTTATATCTTACGTATGGCAGGAATTAACTGGAAAATCATACTGCGGATTATATTACCGTGATTCATGAATTATTTATTGTTCTCGTCCTTTTCTTTTTTATTTTCCGGTTCAGCAAGGTAGAAAAGGAAATCAGCCGATGCTTTGAAGGTTTCCCCTACATAGCATTCACAGTGTACCTTGCCCATGCGCCCTACGATCTTTTTGATGACCGCTTTGGTTACAAGCTGGTCTCCCGGGCGGACGGGGGAACGGAAGCGGACTTTGTCCATGCCTGTAAACATGGGAATGAGGCCCCGATTTTCTTCGGGATACTGGAGAGCAACGCCGCCGACCTGTGCCATGGCTTCACAGATAAGGGCGCCAGGCATGATGGGGTGGCCGGGGAAATGTCCCTGAAAAAATGGTTCGTTGATGGTGACGGATTTCACTCCGACGGCATAATCCATGGGAACGAGTTCGGTAATTTTGTCTACCAGCAGCATCGGATAACGATGGGGGAGGATTTCCATGATTTCTTCAATATTTAATTCCATAATTGATTTTCTCCTGTTCATGAACTTCTTTTTATTTTTTCAATACTCTCAGTTTCGCCGCAAGAGCGGCATTCAGCTTATGGCTGCCCATGACCGCGATGATATGTGCGTGGAGAGGGCCCACAAGGGAAATATCGCCAAGGATATCCAAAATCTTATGGCGGACAAGTTCGTCGGGGAATTTCAATTCTGACAGGCAGTCCGTTTCAGAATAAACGACAGCGTTTTCCAACGTACCGCCTTTGCCGAGCCCCATTTGCCGCATGGCCTCCAGCTCCCAGGTAAATCCGATGGTACGGGAAGGAGCGATTTCTCTGATGTATGTCTCCTTGTCGATTGTGAAGTCTTTCATTTGCGTACCTAAAAGCGGATGGGGATTGATGGATGTAAATGTAATGCGGAGGCCGTCATAAGGGAGCGCAGTGATGAATTTATTATCTTCATATACGGCTACGCTCGTCTCAAGAGTAAGGATATCGGTCTGTTCTTCCAGTTCCACAATACCCGCTTCCAAAATCATTTGGGAGAATGTAAGGGCGCCGCCGTCAGCTACGGGAGGTTCGGGAGCGTCCATCTCAAGAATGCAGTTGTCGATACGGAGCGCAAAGAGCGCGGAAAGGATATGCTCCACGGTGAAAACTTTCGCGTCTCCCCGTTCCAGCGTCGTTGCGCGGAGTGTATTTGTTACAAATTCACTCTTTGCAGGCACTTCAGGGGCACCGGTAAGATCGATACGCCGGAAGATGATGCCGCTGCCCGCCGGAGCGGGACGCATCGTGATTGTTACGGGAATTCCGGAATGGAGTCCGTTTCCCTTAAAGGAAATCGGTTTTCCGAGGGTATACTGATTTCTTTTCAATATAGAGTCCTTTCAAGAATTACTTATTATACTAATAATTTATTATACAGCGATATGACTGCAAGTACAAATATAAATTAGAAAGGGTTTTCTTGAGAAGGAAAAGAAAAATCATGCAAAGCCTGTTTGGCGGAATGGTATAATTTATTTAAATAAGAAGGGGAAAGGAGACTGCCGTGGAAAGCGAACTACTGAAAAAGCAGGAGGATCTGCGATTTCGTTTGAAAGAAATGGGAACTGTGGCGGTCGCTTTTTCCGGCGGTGTGGATTCCGCTTTTCTGCTCCATGAGGCCCATGCCGTTCTTGGGAAGAAAGCTGTCGCGGTAACAATGAAATTGAATTCCTTTCCTTTCCGCGAATGGAAGGACGCCAAAGAATTCTGCAAACGGGAACATATACGGCAGATGATTGTCGAACAGGACCAATTCCTGATTAAGGGCTTTGCGGAAAATGAAAGAGACCGATGCTACCACTGCAAGTATTTTCTTTTTTCTTTTTTGAAAGAGCTGGCGAAGAAGAATCATATTTCCTATGTGGCGGACGGCACGAATTTCAGTGACATGGGCGGTTACCGGCCCGGATTGAAGGCTCTGGCGGAACTGGGCGTGGTGAGTCCCTTAAGAGAGGCGGAGCTGACAAAGGAGGAAATACGGGCGCTTTCGAAAAAGGAAGATCTTCCTACATGGAACAAGCCGTCTTTTTCCTGTCTGGCGACACGGTTTCCTTATGGCGAACCGATCACCGGGAAAAAGCTGCGCCGTGTAGAAATGGCGGAGCAGTTTCTTTTTGAAATGGGATTTACCCAATTCCGTGTCCGCAGCCATGACCGGATGGCGCGTATTGAAATCCGTCCGCAGGAATTTCCCCTGCTTGTGGAAAAAAGAAAGATCGTGGCCGCGCGGTTTAAAGCACTGGGGTTTATGTATATAACGATGGATCTGGAGGGGTTCCGCTCGGGGTCCATGGATATAGGGCAGGTGTAGCATGGATATCAGAGAACTTTTGGAAAAGGTCAGAGGCGGGAAGCTGGAAATTGACGCGGCGGAAAAGTATCTGCGCAGTCATTCCGGAGTCCGCGCCTATGAAGAAATGGGATATGCCAAACTGGATACGGACAGGAAACGGCGTTCCGGATTTGCTGAGGTCATTTACTGCCAGGGGAAATCGGATGAATTTCTGCCGGAGATATTCCGAAAGTTATATGAAGCGGAAGGGGAGGTGTTCGGTACGCGTGCCGATGCCCATCAATATGAAATCGTCCGCGCCGTACTGCCGGATATTTCTTATGATCCCGTTTCCCGCATATTGAAACTGGAAAAGAAAGATAAGGAGCATATAGGCTTAGTCGTGGTCTGCACGGGAGGAACGGCGGATATTCCCGTGGCGGAAGAAGCGGCACAGACGGCGGAATATTTCGGCAGCCGCGTGGAACGCATTTATGATGTGGGAGTCAGCGGTATCCACCGCCTTTTATCCTGCGAAAAGAAAGTACGGGAAGCCAACTGCGTCATTGCCGTGGCAGGTATGGAAGGCGCTCTTGCGTCGGTAATCGGCGGTCTTGTGGCCAATCCCGTCATTGCCGTGCCCACGTCCGTGGGGTATGGAGCAAGCTTTCACGGGCTGTCGGCTCTTTTGACGATGATCAATTCCTGCGCGAACGGCATTGTGACGGTAAATATAGATAACGGCTTCGGCGCGGGGTATGTGGCAACACAGATCAACAGGCTGGCGGAAAGGGGAAAAAGCAATGGATAAAAAATTATACCTGGACTGCGGGTCCGGGATCAGCGGGGATATGTTCGTGGCGGCAATGATCGACTTGGGGGCGGATCCGGACGCTCTTGAAAAAGCGCTGGATTCTCTTCCGGCAGACGGCTTTTTCGTAGAGATAGGCAGAGTAAAGAAATCGGGCATCGACTGCTGTGATTTCCATGTCCGACTTGATGATGACTGTGAGAACCATGACCACGACATGGACTATCTTTACGGAAATCTGACCCCGGCGGCAGGATCGGGATGCTCTTGTCATGAGGAATCGGACAGAGAAGAACATCACTGCCATTGCCATGAGGAAGGGCATGACGGGGAGGCACATCACTGCTGCCGTCAGGGAAAAGATCATCATCATACCCATCGGGGGCTTGCGGAAATTCTTCCGATGATCGATGCCTGTGATATGACGGAAACAGCAAAAGCGCTGGCCCGTAAAATATTCCGGATTATTGGCGAAGCGGAAGCGAAAGCCCATGACTTGCCCCTTGACAAAGTCCATTTTCATGAGGTGGGAGCGCTCGACTCCATTGTGGATGTGGTGGCGGCTGCCGTTACTTTTGACAGCCTTCACATCAAAGAGGTGATTGTTCCTAAACTTACGGAAGGGACAGGGACGGTTCGGTGCCGGCATGGAGTCATGCCCGTGCCTGTCCCTGCGACAGTGAATATTGTTTCCGCTTATAAAATCCCCATGGAGCTCACCGGGGCGAAAGGGGAGTATGTGACGCCTACCGGCGCGGCCATTGCGGCGGCCATTTCCACAAGCCATCAGCTGCCGCCGTCTTTTGTTATCAAGAAAGCAGGCCTTGGCGCAGGAAAACGGGCATACACGGATCGAAGCGGTATTCTCCGGGCATTCCTTATCCAGGGGGAGGAGAATGAAGACCGTGATAAAGTTGTGAAACTGGAAACGGATATTGATGACTGCTCCGGCGAGGTTTTGGGGTATGTCATGAAGAAATTGTTCAAGGCAGGAGCGAAAGATGTCCACTATGCTCCCGTTTTCATGAAAAAGAATCGTCCGGCCTGGGAACTGACAGTGATCTGCGGGGAAGACAAAGCGGAGGAGCTGGAACAAATTATTTTCACGGAAACCACGACAATCGGTATCCGCGAATACCCCCTCGGGCGCTCTGTCTTAGATAGAGAAGAAAAAGAAGTGGAAACGGTTTACGGCAAAGCATCTGTGAAGCAGGTGTCTCTGGGAAAGATGACGCGGGCCTATCCTGAATATGATACCGTGAAAAAACTGGCGAAGAAAAATAAAGTACCTTTTATGGATGTTTTTGACGCGGTGAAAGAGGCGGCAAAGAAAAAATAACGGGCTGATATGGTAAGGAGCGTTTTCCGGCAGGGGCGCTTCTTCTTTTTTTCCTTTCTTTTGTGATAGAATGACTTATTATAAATAAAAGGAAGTACATCTATGAAAAAAAGAAACCTGGGGTTGACAGCGGCTGTAGGTTCGTACCTGCTGTGGGGGCTTCTGCCGGTTTACTGGAAGCAGCTGTCTGCCGTTTCTGCTTATGAAATATTATCGCACCGCATTATCTGGTCTTTCTTCTTCATGCTCATGATTCTCTCTTTCATGGGACGGATGGTGTCTTTTTGGAAGGAATGTAAGCATCTTTGGGCGGATAAAAGCCGGGGTGCTCTCCTTGCACTGGCATCTTTTCTTATTACGGCAAACTGGTGCATCTTCATCTGGGCGGTGACGAACCGCCATGTGGTGGATACCAGTGTGGGGTATTACATGAATCCCCTTGTGAGCGTTCTTCTTGGTGTTGTATGTTTTCATGAGCGGCTGTCAAAAATGAAATGGTTTTCTATTGCTGTTGCCGCTGCAGGAATCAGCGTGATGACCTGGAAGTTGGGAAGGTTCCCGCTGATTGCTGTCGGTCTTGCATCGACATTTGCCCTCTACGGCGCGGTGAAAAAGAAATTGAATCTGGATGCTTTTTACAGCATTACGCTGGAAACATTTTTTGTTCTTCCTTTTGCTCTTGCTTATGTACTTTCTCTTGGGAATGGCGGCATTGGACATTTCACTGTCGATGACCTGCGTACAGCAGGGTTTCTTATCGGCGCAGGCGCTGTGACGGCGACGCCTCTCGTGCTCTTTTCCATAGGGGCGAATGATCTGCCGCTGAACGTTCTCGGGTTCTGCCAGTATATTTCTCCATCCATCACTTTGCTTCTGGGGATATTCCTTTTCGGTGAACCCTTTACCCGTGCACAGTTGTCTGCTTTTTCTTTTATCTGGTCAGCTCTTGCGGTTTTTACGATTGCGGACTGGAGGGAAAGGAAGTTTTTGGAAAAACGGGGAATGAGCGCCTTGTAAAAAGGAGAGGGAAATGGAAAACATTTTATCGGAATATGATAAATCGCCGGGAATCATTTCTCCGGATTTTGAAAAAATGGATTTGCACCTGCCGAAGAAAGCGGTTTTTGCTTTTCTTGGAGAGAAACGGATTGAAAGGTTTGCTTTTGCCCGGGGCGGTGAAAAGGTCGGGACATTTGTTTCTCTGACAAAAGATTTTCCCCTGTGGATGATTAAAGCGGATAAGGAAGAACTCTGCGTCCTTCAGGCACCGGCGGGAGCTTCGGCGGCAGTCCTGCTTCTGGAACGGCTCTATGCGTATGGTGTGGAAAAAGTGGTAGCTCTGGGATGCTGCGGCGCGCTGGAAAAGCTGGCGGAGAATATTTTCTTTGTCGTACGCAAGGCGCTTCGTGATGAGGGTACGTCGTACCATTATCTTCCGCCGGCACGGTTTGTGACACTTGATGAATCGGCGGCGAATATTGTAGAAGGAGTGCTTCGGGAAAATCATGTGCCTTGTGAAAGCTGTGTAACTTGGTCGACGGACGGATTTTTCCGTGAAACGAAAGAAAAGGTAAAAGCGCGGCGGGCGGAAGGCTGCCGCGTCGTGGATATGGAATGCGCCGCTTTGGCGGCATGTGCGGCATACAGGGGGAAGGTATTTGCCCAGATCCTTTTTACTGCCGATACACTTCACGATTTATCTCACGAACAGCGGGCGTGGGGAAAAGAAAGCCGCGATAAGGCGCTCCTCATGGGAGTCAAAGCGGCGGAGAGGTTATGAAGGAAGAGTTATGTCAGCAGGTGAATTGCTTTTTGGAGGACTTCTTGCCGTAAATGCCGCCGCCTTTTTCCTGTACGGTCTTGACAAATGGAAAGCGGTGCATGGACGGCGGCGGATAAGGGAAAGGACGCTTCTGTTTATCGCCGCTGCGGGCGGATCGGCAGGTGCGTTTCTTGCTATGCGTTTTTTTCGCCATAAGACGCGCCATGTGTCATTTCAATTCGGTGTGCCCGTCCTCTTTCTTTTACAGGCAGCTTTCGCTTTTTTCCTTTGGAAATAGTTCGGGCGGACTTGACTATATTCATGATTATCTGTACAATACAAAAGATACTAAGAGCTGTGATGAAGACGGTTTGCGTAAGCGCCCGGCAGAGAGAGCCTTCGGCCGGTGAAAGAAGGGGCGGGCGGCGCGGACGGATCACTTCTGAGCTTCAGGGAGGAAATGCCCTGACGGGACACCGTTAACTGTGCCGAGTGGCCTTTGGGTCATTAGGGTGGTACCACGGGAAATATTCTCGCCCCTTTTCGGGCGGGATTTTTTTATTTACACCATACAGGAGGAAATGGAATGGATTACAGCAAGACGCTGCGCCTGCCGCAGACAGAATTCCCCATGCGCGGAAATCTTCCGCAGAAGGAGCCGCAGTTTGTGGACCTTTGGCAAGATAAGGATTTATACAATAAGAGAATAGAAAAAAGAAAGAAGGAAGGCGCGCCCCGCTTCGTGCTTCATGACGGACCTCCTTATGCAAACGGCAAGATCCACATCGGCCACGCCCTGAATAAAACACTGAAGGATATTATTGTCCGCTACAAGTACATGGCGGGGTACATGGCAAACTATGTCCCCGGCTGGGATACCCACGGCCTTCCGATTGAATATGCCGTACTGAAAGATTCGGGAGAGGATCGGGCGAATATGTCCGTTCTTGAACTGCGCCGCAAATGTCTGGAATACGCGAAAAAGTGGATTGAAATCCAGAAAACCGATTTTATCCGCATGGGCGTTATCGGCGATTTTGATAACCGTTACGTTACTTTTGATCCGCATCTGGAAGCCAAGGAAATAGAAGTTTTTGGCGAAATGGCAAGAAAAGGATACATCTACAAAGGAAAGAAAGCCGTTTACTGGTGTTCCCACTGTGAAACGGCGCTGGCGGAAGCGGAAATCGAGTATAAGGACCGCAAGTCCCCGTCTATTTATGTGAAGTTCCCTGCGAAAAATATCAAGGGACTCGGACCGGAGGGCGTAGATCAATCCAAGCTTTTTGCCGTCATCTGGACAACCACGCCTTGGACCATTCCTGCCAACCAGTATATTTCCGTCAACCCGAAGTTCACCTATGTATGGGTGCATAATCTGGATGCCGATGAGTACTACCTGATGAATAAGGAGCTGGCACCGGCAGCTTTGGCGGACTGCAAGATTGAAAATTACGAGTTTGCCGGCCGCGAAATGACAGGCGCCGAATGGGAGTTGGCCGAATTTATGCACCCTTGGGCATCTTATAACCGAACCGTGTATGTCCTTGAAGGCAACCATGTCACGCTGGATGCCGGTACAGGCTGTGTACATACTGCCCCGGGCCACGGCGTGGATGACTTTGAAGTGTATAAGAAATATGAAAATGAAGGAAAACTGAAGCAGGAAGTCATCTGTCCTGTGGACAATAAAGGCCGTATGACGGCAGAAGCCGGATCCTTTCTGGAAGGGAAGACTGTATGGGAAGCGGAAGGACCGAGTATTTCCGCGCTTGCCCACGAAGGCATGCTTCTTGGCAAAAAGTCCCTCCACCACCAGTATGCCCATTGCTGGCGCTGCAAGAATCCCGTCATTTACCGTGCGACAGAGCAGTGGTTTGCTTCCATCAATGATTTTCGCGAAGATGCATTGAAAGCGGTCGACGAGACACGGTTTATCCCTTCCTGGGGGCATGACCGCCTGTATAATATGATTCGTGACCGTCAGGACTGGTGTATTTCCCGCCAGCGTTCCTGGGGTGTTCCGATTCCTGCTTTCTACTGTGACGGCTGCGGCAACTATGTGATTACGCCCGAAACGATTGAAAGCGTGAAAGAAATCGTGGAAAAAGAGGGCACCGATGCATGGTGGGCGCACCCGGCGGAAGAACTTTTGCCGAAGGATTTCAAATGTCCCCACTGCGGCGGCAGCCGTTTCCACCAGGAAAAAGACATCATGGACGTATGGTTTGATTCCGGCTCCACCTGGAATGGTGTCCTAAAAGATCCTCATCCGGTGTGGAAAGATACCGGCGCGGCGTATCCCTGCGATTTGTATCTGGAAGGTTCCGACCAGCACCGCGGCTGGTTCCACAGCTCTCTTCTGACCAGTGTGGCAGTCAATGGCTGCGCGCCGTATAAGGCTGTTCTGACCCATGGTTTTACCATGGACGGAGAGGGACGGAAGATGTCCAAATCGGTAGGAAACGTAGTCGCGCCCCAGGACATTATTGATAAGTACGGCGCTGACGTGATGCGTTTGTGGATTTCCTCCGTCGATTATCAGGGAGACGTCCGCCTTTCCGATAAGATTGTGAAATCCATGAGCGATGTATACAGAAAGATCAGAAATACGTTCCGCTACCTTCTGGGGAATCTTTATGATTTCGATCCGAAGACCGACAGCGTGGCTTATGGGGATATGGAAGAATTGGATCGCTGGGCGCTGCTTCGTCTGGAACAGGTAAAGCGTACCGTTCTTAAAGCCTATGAGGATTATGAATTCCACGTCATGTACCATGCCGTCCATAATTTCTGTACTGTGGACCTGTCATCCATTTACCTGGATATACTGAAAGACCGTCTCTATACAGAAAAAGATGATTCCCTCCTGAGAAGGAGCGCGCAGACTGCCATGTATGAAATCCTTACCTCTCTCGTAAGGCTGGTAGCCCCCGTTATTTGCTTTACTGCCGAAGAAGTATGGCAGGCACTCCCGAATCGGGAAGAAAGAGAATGGTCTGTCCATATGGCGGATATGCCGGCGGAAAACGACAGATACCTGGATAAAGCATTGGAAGAAAAGTGGAAGAAGCGCCTTGCTCTCCGCAGCGTTGTGACAAAAGCGCTGGAAGAAGCCCGCCAGGCGAAAGTCATCGGCCACCCTCTGGACGCGGAAATTACTATTTACGCAGATGGTGAACATTTGGAAACACTGAAAGCCATGGAAAAAGAACTGGCGGATTTCTGCCTCGTTTCCCAGGCGAAGATTTCCGGCGATCTGTCTGCCGCTCCTGAGAATGCCTTCGCTTCTGAAGACGGAACGGTGAAAGTTTCCATCGCCGTCTGCACTCTTGAAAAGTGTGAACGCTGCTGGAAACGCACTCCTGATGTAAACTCCGATCCGAAACATGAACACGTCTGCGCAAGATGCGCTAAAGTCCTTACGGAGATGGGAGAATAAGAAAGGCAAGTCGGCGGTCAGCAGTGGAAATTTATAAGTTAAGCATGCTGACGCTTTCCTGTATGACAGGAAAGTAACGGGACAATATAAATGACCTCTTTTAACGGAGGTCATTTTATATTGGGAAACATCGCAGAAGCGTTTTGTTATTTTTCCGGCGGCAGGTATTTCTTTTTAAATAGTTCAGGATGGTCTTCATAGGAGAAATCGAGCCGTCTTGGAATATGATCGGAGAAGATCTCTCCTTCATAAAAGTGGAAAGAGAGATTTTTTTCGTCCATGCTCCAGGTGAAAGGACCCTGCTTTAAGATCATGTTATTTTCGATGACTTTTAAGAGGAAGTCGTGAAGAGAGTAGTAATCATTTTTGAAAGGAGCGTCAGGATATTTTTTCTGAAAAGCAGCGGTGAGCAGATCGGCAAGGCCCGTTTTGGAAAGCGTGGTCACGTCAAAAATGGTGAGAGGCTCACCCGTGGTTCCGTCAAAATTCAGAGAGCCCATACCGATTCTTTTTCCTGAAAAGTCATTGAAATAGCGATGTTCCAGGATAGAGAACAGGGCAGAATCATCACGGAAAATGTCTATGGTTGTCAGAAAATAATTGCCGATAAGATTTGTATATCCTTGGTGAATGAGCTGTTCCGTTTCCTTCAGGTTCTTCAGTGTAAATTCCCGTTCCATGGCACTTTCGTCCTGAAGGGACTGCAGGACCTTCCGATGATTTTCTATGTGGGGGCTTTGGAGAGCGCGGGACGCGATGTCATAAATCGGATACTGGGCGGTGACTATGACTTTTCCGTTCATTTTTCTTTCCATTTTATGGTCGGTGACAGCCAGCCAATTTGAATTTTCTGCATTTGAACGGACTTCCGGAACTGATTCTGCGAACGAAAGGGAAAAAATCATACAAGCGGCGGCCGTCAGGGAAATTAATTTTCGAAATTCGAACTTCATAGGGCATTCCTCCTTTGCGGGTCATCTGAAATTAAATCTGGCTTCATTATACAAGGACTTATTCTTTTTGTGTATGGGAAAATCATTTTCCGAAAATAGAATTGATAAGATGAAAAAAGTGACATTACAATTTCTGTTTGATAGATTTAATCATAATATGCATTATACCTCACCGGGAGATGGGGGAAAGTATTTATGAATTGCAGGGAGCTTACTTTATTGTGAATTTCCAGGCACAGAACCAGCTTTCCGGGTGGGCGTCAGGGGGACAGCCTATGCATTCTGTCTGTATGCGGTCGTCTATACCTTCGGCAAAGCGGGCGTATTCTACAAGACCGGCGCTTTTGCAGGGATAGTCGGGTAAATTTTTCCGCATCCGTGCCGATTGGACACGGCAGTTATCCATTGTGAAGATGAGAGAACCATTTTCAAAGCGGGAGGACTGTCTGTTCAGACGGCTGTACATACGGAAGTTTAAAGCCTGCGCCAATCCTTCCAGCCCGGGATGCTTTTCCATGCCAAGAAGTTTTTTAATGGAGTGCGCTTCAAAGGGAGAGAACCGGGCCCATGTAGAATCGTTGCACCGTTTCGCATCATTGATGCCGTAGGAAAACTCCACTCCCTGAAACCAGAAGCCGTCCTGGGCAAGCCAGCTTTTTGCGATGGTGTCCAGAAGAGAAAGCTGATCTTCTTTAGGAAGGCGGATGAGGAAAGCGGGACAGCCCTCTTGTTCAGGGAAATGAAATTGCGCCGCCAAACGACGAACTGCCGCCTTTCGTGTCTGCTTCCAGGCGTAGTCCATGACATTGAGCGCCTTTTCAAAACCGAGCTGGTGCTCTACTTCACGGAACCAAAGGGTGTGATGGACCGTCATGCGGTGGCACATGTCTATAATATGTGCCGCCCGCTTTTCCACCGTTATTGTTTCCATTGTTTTTTCATTCATGGTAAACCTCCTTCATGGAGAATTTCATTTCTTTTATTATGAAATAACTGTTGGAAAATATCCATGGTAAAAAAATAATCAAAAAGTCAAAATATTTATTAGCACTCTATTGACATGAGTGCTAAATGTGATATAATACAGTTGTCAGGAAGAAAAGATGGACTCCTGAGATATGTTATAAATATTTTAAAGAAAAGAGGTTTTGATTATGCGTGGTTTACTTCCTTTTGATGGTTTTTTCGGTGATACGGCGCTGGATCATTTCTTCAACGATACTCCGGCTGCATACAAAGATTATGTATCTGTGCCCAAAGTGGATATTGAGGATAAAAAGGATTTCTATGAAATTACCTGTGATATGCCCGGGTTCACTAAGGATCAGATCAGTATTTCTTATGAAAACGGAATTTTGTCCCTGTCCGCTCAGAAAGAGGAACAGACGGAGGAAAAAGATGATGACCGTCATTATATCCGTCGTGAACGTTCCAGCTCTGTCTTCCGCCGCCAGTTCAATGTGAAAGGGATCAAAGAAGACGGCATCAAGGCAGGCTTGAAAGACGGGATTCTGACGATTACACTGCCGAAACTCCCGCAGGAAATTGAAAAAGCACCCCATCGTATCCAGATTGACTGAAGATGATGTATAAGATATTCCTGGAATACTGAAAAGTTTATTCATGCTTTCTCTCCGGGCGGTACTCCCCCGGTACCGTCCATCTTTGGAACAGGTCATGATAATCCCCCATTATCGTGGCCTGTTTTTATGTGCCCATAAACAGTTTGCGTTTCATGGCTGTTTATAATAAGCTGGAGAAAATGGAGGGAGAATGTATGGAGAAAAGACTGGAAGACAGGAGTTTGGAAGAATTGTGGCAGCTCTTTCCCATCTTTCTTGTACCCTATAAAAAAGAATGGGCAGATTGGTACAAGGAAGAAAAAGATCGTTTGGATGTTCTGCTGGATGCAGGGCGGATAAAGCGCGTCAGCCATATCGGAAGTACGGCTGTTTCCGGTATCTGGGCCAAAAATATCATAGATATCCTGTTAGAAGTACCGGATAAAAAAAGAATGGCAGAGGTATGGGAAATTTTGAAAAATAACGGCTGGCTCTGCATGAACACTTCAAAGAACCGCATTTCCATGAATAAAGGGTACACGGAAAAGGGATTTGCGGAGAAAGTGTATCATCTGCATATCCGGCTACCTCATGATCATGATGAATTGTACTTCCTTTCTTATCTGCAGATGCATCCTGCCATCGCGAAGGAATATGAAACATTGAAGCTGCATTTATGGAAACGGTATCCTCATGACAGGGACAGATACACGGAGGCAAAGACAGATTTTGTCAGGACATATACGGAACGGGCAAAAAGAGAATACGGGAACCGGTGGGAATGGTAATCGGTAAAACAGCCCGGTGAAAATCGGGCTGTTTGTGTGTGAATTTCCGGGAATGAATATCGAAAACATATTGTAAACTTATAACATAAAAACAATTGACAGAAGAAACTGCTTATTTTATACTTGAATCCGAGATAACAATAAAGGAAACGGAATGATTCCGTGAAAAGGGGAGTTCTATTATGGAAAGTGCTTGTCAGGAAATTATCCGCTTGGCGGAAAAGGTCATGGATGGCGGACAGATCACGCCGGAAGAGGCGGGGAGGCTCATTCGTACAAAAGATGAAGACACCATGCTGCTTCTTGCCATGGCGGATAAAATTCGTCAAAAATTCGGCGGCAGCTCCGTGGATTTCTGCGCCATCATCAATGCGAGAAGCGGGCACTGCCAGGAAGACTGCAAGTTTTGCGCCCAGTCCGGCTGGTACAGGACAGGTGCCAAGGTATACCGCCTGCTGCCGGAAGAACAGATTATTGAAGCGGCAAAGAAAGCAAAAGCGGCAGGCGCTGTCCGGTTCTCCATTGTTACCAGCGGCCGTAATCAGGACAATCCCAATGAGTTTGAAGAAATTATTGCAATCGTGAAGCGTATCCGTAAGGAAGTAGGTATCGAAGTCTGCTGCTCCCTGGGGCTTATTTCTTCCGAGCAGGCGCTCCGGCTGAAGGAAGCGGGCATTACCCGTATTCATTGCAATATCGAAACGTCTCCGTCCTATTTTCCGGAAATCTGTACTACCCATACCATGGAAGACAAGGAAGATATCATCAGCACGGCGCAGAAGGCAGGGATCCGTGTCTGCTCCGGAGGCATTATCGGGCTTGGCGAATCTTTGGATCAGCGCGTGGAAATGGCGTTTAAGCTGAAAGAAATGCACATTGATTCCGTGCCGCTGAATATCTTGAATCCTGTAAAAGGAACGCCTTTTTATGATAATAAACGTCCGTCCGCTTTGGAAATCCTCCGCACTTTTGCCATGTTCCGCTTTGTTCTTCCGAAAGCCCTCATCCGTACGGCAGGCGGTCGTGAAGTCAATCTGAGAAGCCTGCAGGCCCACGCGCTTTCCGGCGGCCTTAACGGCATCATGGTGGGCGGCTACCTCACCACCGGCGGCAGAGATCCGAAAGAGGATCTGGTCATGACGGCGGATCTGGGACGGAGCAGGACGTCCCCGCAGCTGTAATACAAATCAAAACCGAATCGCAGAATTAAAAAAGAAGAGCGGCGCCGTACCGATGTCCAAACATTAGATTTTTAGTCTGATTTTTGGAATGTGGTACAGGATGCGCCGTTCTTTTTTGCTGTCTGTACCGGTAAGGCAGATAAAGAAGGAATATTGAGGTATGCCGGCGGATGAGGGAGAAAACGGCAAATTTCTTTTGCAATAAGATATGATTCAGTTAAAATGAAAAAAGAACAGGCAAATGGTTTTTTAAAGTAGGAGTGTAATAAAAGTTATTTAATGATATAATTCATTTAAAATAATTTAATCATGGGAAGTAAATCTGTTTCTTGGAAGGCTTTCGTTTTCCGTACAGAAGCCTGCATCGGCGGTTTTGATGGAAGCGGAGCCATAAATTATTTCTTTATGGTTTCATTTGTTTTGAGGAGAGGATGATTTTGAATCTTATGAGAAAGAAATTATTGGCTGCTGCCGTCATGGGCGCGGTCGGAGCGGCTGCAGGTATCTGCACGGCGGGCGCGGCGGATGCCGCTTACGTTCTTGATGAGGTGGTTGTCATCGGGAACCGTGATGAAGAGCGCGATGTTTTGCCGGGCAATTTTGTTTACACGAAATCCCAGACAAGTTTTCTGGCAGGGAAGGATACGATGGATGTTCCTTTTTCCCAGATGCATTTCACGGAAAAGTCGATGGACACCTTTACGGGGCCTGATAAGCCGATGGATGCGCTTTTGGCGAACTCGCCGTCTGTGCGCCAGTCCGGATCTATTCTTCATGGTGATTTCTTTTTCCGCGGATTCCGTACAAACGGAACCAACTTTTATGTGAATAACGTTCCCGGCGTGTTCACCCAGTTTAATACGCCGCTCTATCCTATTGAATCTTTGGAATTGATTTCCGGACCGAACGTAGGGATTTACGGCACAGGTGTCCAGTATGAAACGACGAATCCCGGCGGTATTGTCAGCGTGAAATCAAAAGTTGCCCCTGATAAAGGTGTTTTTGACTACACCCAGACGATTTCCGGACGCGGGCTTTTTGGTGAATATCTTGACTGGGGACAGCGTTTTGGCGATAAGAAGGAATGGGGTGTCCGTATTATGACGGAAAACCTCAATGGCCGTACATCCGTCAAAGGCACGAAGATTAACGGACAGGGCATTTTTGCCAATATCGACCGGACTACGGAAAAATCAAAAGACAATTTATTTATCGGATACAGAAATATGGATATCCAGCGCGGTCTTCGGTGGTTTATCCTGAGCAGCGATGTTAACAAACTGCCTGCTGTTCCTTCCGGAAAGAATGACTACGGGTTTGACGGGATGATAAAGGCGACCCACGGCTGGCTTGCCGTTTACAACCATGATCAGAAGTTCAATGACCATTGGGACGGCTTTTTCAATTTCGGCATGCAGAGGAACGATTTGGATAAAAATGTCATGGCGAACGGAGGCAGCGGATATACACTCCACAATGACGGCACGCTTGACGTAAAAGCAAAACCGGGTTCCACGCCGCAGGAATATTACTACTGGCAGGTAGGTACCACGGCGCACTATAATACGGGTGCCGTGAAGCATGATATCACGCTTTCTTATAATCAGGCGTGGAGAAACAGAAAGAGCGCGTATAATAACGGATCGCTCCGTACGATCGGTACCGGGGATTTGTACACGGGCATCCATCAGACACTGGCGGCACCTACGAAATTTGATACCCGCTGGAATAATAAAACAAGAGTGAAGAGTTATTCTCTTGTTGATTACATGACTTACAACAAGTGGGATATCATCCTTGGCATCCACAAGCATGAAGCGGAATCAAGAGGCTATAAATGGAAAAGCGATAATACGCTGGACTATATCGAACGCATAAAGACCGATGACACGAGTCCGACGTACGGTATCATTTACCGGCCCAACAGCCATATGTCCATTTATGCCAGCCATTCGGAAAACTTTGATGCAGGCAGCGGCGTAAATACGACTTTTGAAAATTTCGGCGATATTCTTCCGCCTTTGAAGACGAAGCAGAATGAAATTGGTGTCAAATACAAAAGAAATAATTTACTTTACACCCTGGCCTACTATGACATCAAGCAGGACAACCTGATCAGCGTCTACAAAGACGGCTATGTAAAACCTTTCCAGTCGAAAGACGGGCAGGCCCGCCATAAAGGCCTGGAATTTTCCATCAACGGCAGACTGGCCGACAAGTGGAATATTTTGGGCGGCTTCTCCCATATGTCGGCGAAACAGGAGAAGACGACGAAAGGAACGCTCGACGGGATCCGTGTCAACGGAACTTCCGAATGGACTGCCGTTCTCGGACTGGAATACAATCCGAATGAAGCGTGGAGTATTCTGGGACGCGCAATCTATACAGGCAAAACTCCGGTCATGAATGAAAAAATCTGGGCACCGGGATACACCATTTTTGATCTGGGTGTGACCCATAAAACACATTTTGGGAAAATCCCCGCGGAATTGTCCCTGATGGTAAATAATGTTTTTGATAAAGACTACTGGCAGGTATCCAGAGGCAACCAGGTATATCTCTCCCTGCCGCGGACATTCAGCTTTACGGCGAAGCTGCATTTTTAAGAAATGATAAGGCGAAGGGGCAGGCGGCGGCCCCTTTTCTTTATCTGCAGAAGAGTTTTGACTGAGAAAGGAGGGCGCTTTGAGAAGGATAGGGCTCTTCCTGTGCGGATTGATTTTCTTATTTCTGACAGGAATATGTACGGGATGCGGGCATAAAACAGAAACAGGGGAGCGGGAAATCGTCCTTGCCGCGGCGCGCGATCTGGTACAGGGGGAAAAAGATCCGTACTATGCCACCATTATATTGAAAACATGGGAACCTCTCGTGGGCATTTCCGATGACGGCCATGAAATGCCTGTTCTTGCGGAGAGCTGGGAAAGCAATGCGGATAAGACGGAATGGATATTTCATTTAAAAGAAGGTGTCCATTTTCATGACGGCGAGCTGTTCAATGCTGCGGCAGCTCTGGAAAATTTCCGCCGATACCGGAATATGGGATACCGTCCGTCTACATTTTACGGCTTTTTGGCAGACCGTATTTATCCCGGGCTTCTCCGGGCGGAAGCGGATGATGAAAACACGCTTCATCTGTATTTTGAAAAGCCAGTACCCATGCTCATTTACCGCATGGCGGGCTGGGGAAGCGCCATGTTCAGCCCCCGGTGTTTTGATTCCGCCACAGGGGACTGGACGGGTATGGCAAAAGGGACGGGCCCCTTTATGATCAAGGAGCGGGTGCCTGACGCCTACGCCGTGATTGAGCGTTTTGACGGGTACCACGGAGAAAAGGTAAAAGCAAAACGAATCAGGATCCGGACCATCACGTCGTCTGATGCCCGGTACTCGGCGATGAAGTCGGGAGAAATACAGGGCGTTTTGGATCTGGGCGGACTTGCGCCTATTATGGCAGAAGAATTGGAGCGTGACGGGCGTTTTACCGTGAACGCCGCCCATTCCACGATTTCCCATTACCTCACTTTGAATGGAGGACGTTTTCCCTTCAGCGATGTGCGTATGAGAAAAGCAGTTAATCTGGTGGTGGATCGGGAAAAAATCGTGAAATATTATTTTCGCGGATTCGGCACGCCTACCATGAGTTTTCTGAACAGCACCAATCCTTTCGGCCGTGTGGAGAAGCCTGTCTTTGATCCCGTAAAAGCAAAGGAATTGGCAAAAGAAGTGCTGGGGGATAAAAGACAGACGGTCAAATTCCTTCTGCCCCAGTACGGAATGGCGCGGTATCCTTACAAGACGATTTCCGAATTTATCCAGGCGGAGCTGAAACCTTTGGGGCTGGATGCAGAGATTGTCATGGTGGATGGGATGACTTCACGGAAAATGATGGCTAAAGGGGACTATGATTTGTCCATTGGAACACGGGGACTCGGCAACCTGGATCCCACATCGCTCCTTTTTGAATATTTCGATTCAAAGGGCGCTACGAATAAAGCAAGCTGCATCAGTTATAACAATCCGAAAGTGGATGCCTGTTTTGAAGCATTAAAGACGGTCTATGATTTGGATGAGCGCCGGACTGTCTATGCGGAAATACTTGATGAGCTTCTGACTGATCCGGCAGTAGTTCCTCTTTTGGAAGATCAAAATATAGCGGTCTGCAGCCATGAGCTTGGCGGCTACAAAGCAGCCGTTTATGGAATTACGTTGGATAAAGTCTATTGGCGGAAAGGAGCAGGGAAAGAATGAAAGAATTGATTCTCTATGCACTCCGCCGCTTTTGCATGCTGATCCCTTTCCTCATAGGACTTACACTGGTTGCTTTTCTTTTAGGCGTTTTATCTCCGGGCGACCCCGCGCTGGCGCTGCTTACCATGGACGGCACGTCGGAACCGACAGCGGAAGAACTGGATGCGCTGCGCCATGCTATGGGACTGGATCAGCCTGTATGGATCCAGTATGGGCGGTGGCTTATGAATGCGCTTCACGGAGATTTGGGCGTGTCTTATCTTACACAGAAACCTGTACTGGATGAAATACTCCGCCGGTTTCCCATTACTTTCCATCTCGCGGTGTGGGCCATCGGCTGGGTACTGGTTATCGGCATACCCGCCGGAATCTGGGCGGCAGAGAAAAAAGACACCGCAGGGGAAATAGTCCTTCGCGCAGGTGCTCTTTTCTTTATTTCCGTCCCTTCTTTCTTTCTGGCCATTTTATGCATGCTCCTTTTTTCTGAAGAGTGGAGGCTCCTGCCTTCCGGCGGGTACGGGAGCATGATACAGATGATCATGCCTTCTTTCGTTCTTGCGGCGGGAACATCGGCGGCTGTCATGCGCCTTCAGCAGACGTCCATGACGGAGGTGGCAGGAAAGGAATTCATCACGACAGAACGGGCGAAAGGGCTGCCCATGCCTTTTATCATGAAAAGACATGTACTGCCCAATGCTCTTGTCCCCGTCATTACGATGCTGGGCACTTTCTTCGGCGCCATCCTCGGTGGATCGGTCATCATTGAGGAACTGTTTTCCATTCCCGGACTGGGCAGTTATGTGCTGGCCGCCATATGGGGGCGTGACTATCCCGTTATCCAGGGGTATGTCATTGTAAGCGGCACAGTCTTCCTTACATTTAATTACCTCGTGGATATCCTGTGCGGCATGCTCAATCCGTCGGTGCGGAAAGGGGGCGACCTATGAAAGGGAATAAGAGTGCCGTCAGGCTCCTTTACACAGCGGCCATTTTTATCGCATCCGCCGTTATCCTCTGCGCCGTTTTTGCGTCGCTCCTCGCGCCATATGACCCGTCAGCCGTATCGCCTGAAGAAATACTGGAGCACAGTTCCGCGGCTCATTGGCTTGGAACAGACGCCCTGGGAAGAGACATTCTTTCACGGGTCATTTATGGCGCCCGGTCTTCCGTGGCTTTTGCATTCTGTTCCGCATTCTGTACCATGGCGCTCGGATTATCTTTGGGCATGGTGTCGGGGTATTTCGGGGGATTGGCGGATAAATCCGTACAGTGCCTTGTGGCGCTTTTTCAGGGACTTCCGGGGACAAGCCTTATGATTGCCATTGCAGCCATTCTTCCTGAAAATGATTTCCGCATTATCATCGCTTTGACATTGACGTCATGGACGGGGTTTTCCCGTATCGTCCGTAATGAAGTGCTCCGTATCAAAGGAGAAACATACATGGAAGGGATACGGAGCATCGGCGCCGGGCACCGGTATATCCTGCGGAAATATATATTTCCCAACTTGCTGCCTGTCCTGATTGTCCTCTTTACCTTACGAACGGGAACCTCTCTTTTGTCGGCATCCGCTTTATCCTATCTGGGACTCGGTGTTTCTCCGCCGACAGCGGACTGGGGGGTCATGATCAGCGACGCACGGACCTATTTCCGCTCTTATCCTCTGATGATACTGGCTCCGGGCATGGGAATTACCCTGTTCTGTCTATCGATTAATCTACTGGGAGACGCTTTGCGGGATAATCTGCAGATTAGAAAATCACCGGAAGAAAGGAGGGGATAGAAGTGGATATTCAAATTAAAAATCTGTCTGTTTCTTTCCCTTCGCCAAAGGGGGATGCAAAAGTTCTACGGGATGCGGATATAATCTTGAAAAGCGGGAAAATTACGGCGATCGTAGGGGAGTCGGGAAGCGGTAAATCTATCCTCGGCGCGGCGGTTATGGGGTTATTGGAATCATCTGTCCGTATTTCCGGGGAAATTTTATTTGGAAATACAGACCTTCTTTCTTTATCCGAAAAAGAATTGAATTCTATCCGCGGCGCACAGATCGGGTGGATTGCCCAGGATCCTGTGACAGCGATGGATCCTATGATGAAAGTGGGGAAACAGATGATGGAAGGGGTGCATTTTTACCGGAACGGGAAAGAGACAAAAACGGACGGTATCCGGCAGTTGGAAGAATTCGGACTTTCCGATGCCCAGCGCGTGTGGGATGCTTATCCTTTCGGACTGTCCGGTGGTATGGCGCAAAGAGTGCTCACCGCCATGATGACGCTGCCCGGTCCTGAATGGCTTATTGCAGATGAACCGACGAAAGGCCTTGATGCTTTTGTCCGCCGGCAGGCAGCGGACGCTTTCAGGAAACTGAGGGAAAAAGGTGTGGGCATTTTGCTCATCACCCACGATCTCCGGTTAGCGGAGCGTCTTTCCGATTTTATGGCGGTTATGTATGCGGGAGAGATTATTGAATGCGGGAAAACGGAAGACATCTTTTCAAATCCGTTGCACCCCTATACGAAAGGCCTGTTTGCCGCGGCTCCCGACAGGGGCATGAAGCCGATCCGCGGTATACCGCCCGATCTTTCCAATCTTCCCGGCGGCTGTATTTTTGCATCCCGCTGCCCGGCGTATGAAAAAACTTCCTGCGATGAAAAGCAGAAAATGCTTACGCCTGCAGGAAACCATGACGTCCGCTGTATCCGGAAAGGAGGCGGCTTATGACACTTCTTTCTGTGGAACATATTTCTCAGAGTGTGGAAACGGGATTGATCCGTAAACGTAAAAAAGAAATACTTCATGACATCTCTTTTTGTGTAGAGAAAGGAGAAACCGTAGGCATTACGGGGGCAAGCGGCGCAGGGAAATCCACGCTGGCGAGAGTCGTCATGGGACTGCTTCGTGAAGACAGCGGGGATATTGTCTTTCAGGGAAAAAAACTGACGAAAACATCTTCAAGGGAAGCCCGGCACAGGCGGCAGCTCATGCATATGCTTTTCCAAAATCCTGCATCTTCCTTAAATCCACGGATGAAAATCAAAGAATCCATGGAAGAACCGGCGAGAATACACGGAATGGATATTTCCTATGAAAAAGAAATCCATGAAATGATGAAACGCCTTCAGCTGAGAGAAGAACTTTTGCACCGTTATCCCCATCAGCTTTCCGGAGGAGAACTGCAGCGTGTATGCCTCGGGCGGCTTCTTCTTCTGAAATCCGGGCTGCTGATTCTGGATGAACCCACTTCTATGCTGGATGTTTCCGTACAGGCGCAGATCATCGGGATACTGAAAGAGGTACAGGAAGAAGAAAATATTTCCTATCTTTTCATTTCCCACGACCTTGACCTGCTTCGCGCCTGCTGCCGCCGGATCGGAATACTCAATCAGGGGAAACTGGTGGAAATGGAGGAAACGGAGAAACTCTTCCACAGTCCTGCGGCTCCGTATACAAAAGAATTGATTTCCGCATTCTTTACATTTTGAGCCGGATCGGATCAGGGAGGTGGAAATCAAAATCGCAGGCCATGAAAGACGTTTTTAACACCGTTATTTTTATTATGAAAGAGGAGAAACGTATGAAAAAGAAAATTTTATCGGCGGCGCTGCTTTCTATGCTGCTTTCGCCAGCTCTTGGCGCCGTGACTGCAGGTGCCGTGTATGAAATGGACGAAGTTACCGTCACGGCAGACAGAGAAGGGATTGTGGCGGCGCTTCCGGGCGGGCTTGTAAATCAGACTGCCAAATTAGGGATTTTGGGAAATAAAAGCGTTATGGATATTCCTTACTCCGAAATGAGTATGACTGAAAAAACACTGGAAACGTTCAGTGATCCGTCCCAGCCGCTGGCCAATGTGCTCCAGAATAATCCTTCTATCCGTTCCAGCACTTCGTCTCCCATGTATACGGATTTTTCCATGCGCGGAATCAATATAAACGGAAACCATATGATGCTGAACGGGATCCCCAGCCTGTTTTACCAGTTCAACGGTCCGCCGAATCACATCATCGAAAGAATGGATATTACTTCAGGACCGAATGCCGGCGTCAATGGAGTCAGCATGTCGAATAATGGAACCAACGGCGGCGCTACGCCTGCTCCAGGAACTATCAATATTGTCACGAAAAAAGCAGGATTGACTCCTGTTTTGAACTACACGCAGACTTTTTCGGGAAGAAGCAGCTTTGGCGAGTTTATTGACGTAAGCCGCAGGACAGGCGCTAATAGCGAATGGGGCGTCCGTGTCATGGGCGAATACATGGATGGCGATTTGGCGCTCCGTCATGCGGAAAAAGAAGAAAAGAATATTTTCATCAACCTTGACCGCAAAGGGGAAACATCCGTTACGAATATTTTTGCAGGGTCCTTCGATCTCCGTGTGAATAAAGGGCAGCGCTGGTTCACCTATGGCGGCAGATCCGATGTCCTTCCCTCCGCACCGGATTCCAACACGGATTATGATTTTGACGGTACTACGAAGTGGATGCACGGCTGGCTTCTTACTGTGAATCACGAAAAAGAACTCAATGGTAACTGGAGATGGTTCGTGAACTGGGGCGTCAACCGCAGGAGCGGGAATAAGTACAATTCCAGTTCGGCCCTGAAGTTTGACGAAAAGGGAAATTTCATGAGCAGCAATGTGTCCAATGCACAGAATGAAATAGGAACGAATTCTTATTTCCAGACAGGAATCAAAGGAAAATTTCATACCGGTGCAGTGGAACATCATATGTCCCTTGCCGTTGACCGCTCCGGCGCTAAATATTGGAATGACACAAATAACAGCGTGAAAGGGAATATTATAGGCAATCTTTATGACGGTACGGCCTATACAAACAGTTTCTATATCCCTCAGCTCCGGAAAGCAAAACTTTCCTGGTCGGAAATCAATACAGGCATTACACTGGCCGATTCTCTTGCCTACGGGAAATGGGATGTCCTTTTGGCAGTTTCCAGAAAACACGAACATTTCAGAAATGAGATCAAAGGGCAGCTCATACGGAATGATGACTGGCTCCCGACTTTTGGAATTACCTACAAAGCAAATGACCATCTTTCTTTTTATGCGGGACAGACGGAAAGTCTTTCCAGAGGCGGTGTTGTTTCCAATGACAACAAGTACGTAAACCAGGGAGAAACTTTGGCACCGTCGGTGAGCAGGCAGAAAGAAATCGGCGTGAAGTATAAATACGGTGGACTTCTCACTACTTTGAGCTATTTCTATATCGATCAGGAAAATATCATTGATATAGATGTGGGAAGCGGTAAGTACCGCCGCGCTGCTGACGGGAGAGATAAGTTCAAAGGCGTGGAATGGACAGTGAATGGGAAATTGGCACCGAAATGGACAGTGACCGGCGGGCTGATGTATATTGACGCCAAGCGGGATAAAACGCAGGGCGGGAAAAACGACGGCCGCTTCGTTAACGGCGTGGCAGACTGGAGCGGCGTGCTGGGACTCGTTTACGAACCGAACGACAGCCTGGGAATCATAGGGAGAGTCGTCTGGAATGACGCTGCCTATATTGATAATTCCAATGCGCCGTCAGGAAAAACGAAAATCCCGTCTTACACCACCTTTGACCTGGGTGTGAACTACAAAACACATTTGGGCGGGATCCCCGTTTCTTTAAGCGCCATGTGCTACAATGTGGCAAATAAAGATTACTGGATGGGAAGAGGGAGTTCCACCACCTTCGGATTATCCATGCCGAGGACATTCATGCTCTCCGCCCGATTCGAATTCTGATTTTACCCGGGTGAGTAAATTTAATAAAATCAAAAGGAACGATACCATCTTATAGATAAAGTATGGTTCCTTTTTAATTTGTGCGGTTTATATTTGAAATAAAATCAATTACAAAAAATATTTCATGAAAATAAATACAAAATTGATTAACTATAATTAAAGTAGTAGTATGTAATTATTAATGCTTCATGCTGCTTTGTGGATGCCAGCGGGTCATATACGCAGGGCGCGGTGGAAATGGAAACAGGGATACATTTTTTATCGCGCCGCAGAGACCTTATAGAGCAGCAGAAAAGCACAATCAGTTGTTCCGTCTGAGGAGGAAAAGATGAAAAAGGGAAAGATTCTTGCAGCGCTTGCGGCAATCATGATGGTATCCGGGGCAAATGTGCCAATTATGGCGGAGGTAAGCCAGCTGGACGAGGTGGTCGTAGAAGCGGACCGTTATCGTCAAAATGGAAATGAAAGTGTTATTAAACCATTGGGGGTTGTAGCGGACCAGGTCCAGAATGTAGGGCTCTTAGGAGAAAAGGATGCCTTGGAGACACCTTTTAACAGCATGACATTGACGCGGAAAGATTTGGATTATTTCGGAAGCCCTGAAAAAGGACCGACAGACATGCTTACCTTGAATCCTGCCGTGAGAGATGCTTCGAGTAATCTTTACAATGATGTTTCTATCCGCGGTTTTAACCTGAACGGGCATAATATGTATTTGAACGGTATACAGGGGATGCTTGACCAGCAGCACGCTGCCGATATTTATATTGATAAGGCAACGGTAATAGCAGGGCCGAATCTTGGCATTGTAGGGACGCCGAACCGTGAAAACTTAGGGGGTACTATTCTGTTTACTTCTAAAAAGGCGCAGGCGGAACCGAACCTCGATCTGACTTTGGCTTATCAGGGCGGGAAATCATTTAAAGAAGCTGTTGATTTCGGTACCCGGTTCGGACAGAATCAGCGCTGGGGCATCCGTGTCATGACGGATAATATACAGGGAGAAACGGCAATTGACGAAGATAAGCTGACGCAGCGGGATTTCTTCGTGAATATTGATCAGAAAACAAAAAAGAGCAAGACAAATCTGCTTATCGGATATAATTATGCAGATCAGAAAGGGGCGCAGTTTACCTGGAATTTCAATGAATATAATCAGCCTAAGGGAAGCCGCCTGCCCAAGGCGCCTGATAACGGACGCAGCTACTTGCCGGAGTGGACGAATAATGAATATGATAATTGGATCGCCACATTGAATCATGAACAGATATTAAGTGATCATATCACGGCATTCTTTAATGCAGGATATCATCGCGAAGACTGGTATGGCTACCAGTATGGCACGCCGCGTCTTCAAAATGAGAACGGGGATTATACTGTTCATCCGGAAAACTATCCGCTGGCAGTAACAACGAAGTATTTTGGCGGCGGCATCAAAGGTAAGTTTAATCTGGGCTTGACAAAGCATAACTATGTATTAAGCGCGGATCGGATGATGTATGACAACTATGGCGGAACGAATAAGAAGTGGGGCAATAACGGTGAAATCCTTCTACGCGGGAATATGTATACCGGATATATGGATGATTCACAGTATTATATGTATCCTCATGAACAAGGAAGTGCGCCGTGGAGTTCTTCCCAGTTTGTTACGGGATGGCATATATCGGATGATATTTCCATGTTTGATGACAGATTAAATATGATTGTTGGACTTCATGGGCATCATGCAAAACAAATCAAGAAGAATGGGGAGAATAAAAAATATCATGGCGTAAATCCCACATTCGGCCTGAATTATAAAATTTCGGACAATTTCTCTGTATACGCCAGCCATGCGGAAGATTTCATGATCGGCCGTGTTGTGGGCGCCGGATATAAAAACTCCGGAGAAACATTGGATCCCGGCAAGACAAAACAGAATGAATTCGGTTTTAAATATAAAGCGGGAGATATGCTCCATACTTTAAGCTTCTTTAAGGTCGAACAGCCCAACTTCGGAAGGACAGAAGACAATTATTACGGTATTTTCGGCAAACAGAAGAATAAAGGCTTTGAATATGCTTTCTCCGGCGCGCTTGGCAGGAAGCTTGATTTAATCGGCGGTATTGCTTATGTCGACGCTAAACAGGCAGGGACGGGAAAGAAAGCAAACGGAGTGCCGAAATGGTCCGGTACGGCGGCTCTCATTTATAAGCCGACAGAACGGCTGAATATTCTTGGACGGGCGACTTATCAGGGATCATCCTGGATTATCAATGAAAAGTACAAAGTACCGTCTCATGTTCTTTTCGATCTGGGCGCAACGTATGAGGCCGATGTCCGCAATACGCCGATTACTTTTAAGGCGATGCTTTATAACGTATTTGGGAAAGATTATTGGAGTGCCCGCGCGGGGAACAGTACTGTCGTACTCGGTACGCCTCGTACGTTCATGCTTTCCGCTACTCTTCATTTGTAAAATGTGTAGAGGCGGAACGGCCTGAATTTCTTTTGAAGGAATTAATACTTGGGTGTCAGTTGTTTTGGGAATAAGGAGAATCGTATGCAGTACAGAAAATATCTGTCCGTCAGCGGACTGGCGGTGATTGCCGTTTCTGTACTGCTTTTTTCATGCCTTGCAGGATTGATGCTCGGATATATTCCGTTGTCTTTTCCCGAAGTGCTTGGCGCGCTGGCAGGATGTGACGGAGCGGCAGCAGATATAGTCCGTGATCTCCGATTGCCCCGGATCATCCTCTCGGCAGCCGCCGGGATGGGACTTGCACTTTCCGGTGTTGTTATGCAGGCGATGTTCAGAAATCCGATGGCAAGTCCTTACATTATGGGTATCTCTTCAGGAGCCTCACTGGGTGCTGTTGCCGCCGTGTTTTTGGGAATCGGCTCGGCTTGGGGCGCAGGTGGTGTCGGACTGGGTGCTTTTGCAGGTGCTTTGTTGATGTCTGTCATACTTGCAGGGGTTATTGGAAAGAAAAGCGGTACGTCTTATATTCTTATCGTAGGGGTGGCGCTTGGCGCTGTCTGCAGCGGAATTACGGGCGTGATTATTTATTCGGGCGCAGCGTCTTCCGGCATAGATGTGACGCTGTACTGGATGATGGGAAGTGTTGCTTTTGCCAAGACGGATCACGCCGTTTTTCTTTTAATGATTGTCATTGCCATATCCGCTTTTTTCCTCCGGCAGTCGCGGATACTGAATCTGATGCTTCTCGGAAGGGAAGAGACATTGCCCTTGGGCAGGGACCTGATGCCCTTCTTTCGGCTGTATATATTAGTCAATGCACTTTTGGTGGGATGTATCGTGATGGAGGCGGGGCTCATCGGCTTTGTCGGGCTGGTGGTTCCCCATTTCGTGAGATCCTTTATAGGGGCAGATCATAAAAAGCTGGTGCCCTTAGCTGTTTTATGCGGAGGTATTCTCACGGTGTGGGCGGATATTCTTGGACGGGTCCTTGTCACGGGAGCTGATGTACCCCTGGGGGTCACTTTGGGACTGATTGGTGCGCCGCTTTTTATTTATATGCAAGTCCGGAAATCCTATAACTTTGGAAAGGAGCCGTCATGAATATCTGTGTCCGCCATCTTTTTGCGGGATATGGAAATAAAAAAGTATTGGAAGATGTGGATATTTCTTTTCCATCCGATCAATTGACCGGCTTAATCGGGCCGAATGGGAGCGGAAAGAGTACACTGCTGAAATGTATCTATCGTGTTATGAAACCTTCGGCAGGACAGATTTTCGTGGGAGA
>ERZ773063.326-NODE-326-length-31480-cov-8.816706_pt1 | contig 31480 bp, 28 predicted proteins | sample MGYA00580625_ERZ773063 | MGnify/ENA primary metagenome ERZ773063 (study PRJEB29015, sample SAMEA2738022) | human oral metagenome | biome: human oral; feature: human-associated habitat; material: dental | place: China | collected 2042 ... | reverse complement strand
GCCGGGCCCGCCGACTTCAAGCGGCTGAGGGAGGGCGACATCCTGGTGTGCCGGGCGACCGATCCGGCCTGGACCCCGCTGTTCGCCCTGGCCGCGGGGGTCGTGGCCGAGACCGGCGGCCGGCTCTCACACGCGGCCATTGTCGCCAGGGAGTACGGGATCCCGGCCGTGCTGGGCGTCCCCGGGGCGACCGCGCGCATCGCCGACGGCGCACGGATCAACGTGGACGGGACGGCGGGGCGGGTGGCGCATCTCTCCTGACAAGAGTGCGCCGGGCCGCGCCGCTCACAATGTCAGACACGAGTAGTACGCTCGAGCCATGCGTACGGTGACCAAACGGGAGCTCAACCAGAACACGGCCGCCGTCCTCCGGGAGGTCACGGCTGCCGGGGATGTCATCATCACCGAGCGGGGAGTGCCGCGGTGGCGGCTCAGCATCGTCACCGACGACGGTCCTCTGTCCCGCCTGGAGCGAGCCGGCCTGTACACGCCCCCGGCAACAGAACCGGCGCCCTGGCCCGCCGCGCCGGCCGGACCGTCCTACACCGCGGACCAGGTGGCCGCCCTGCTCGAGGACTCGCAAGGGGACCACTGATCAGTGGAGGTCATCTACCTGGACTCCTCGATCCTCACCATCGCCACCCACGACAGGACGATGACATCTGTCGCCCATCAGCTGGGCCTCGGGACGGTTGATCCTGTCACGCCCGGCAACCCGCCCCAGGGCTGAAGACTGCTCGTCGCCCGGGCCCGGCGGCTCCGGCGGCTCCGCGGCTCCCCTTCGTCGAGATCGGTTCACTTCCGCGCCGAGATCGGTCCGCGAGGCCTTGCGGGCGCCCGCGGGTCGCCTCTGGCGCCCCGGAGCCGGTCATCTCGGTGACTGTCCCGGGGCTGGGCGCGCGGGCGCGAGCCGTCAGCCCACCGTCGTGACGATCCTGGTGACCTGGCGGGGCGGCCCCTGGCGCTGAGCGGTGCTCCCCGAGGCCACCAGCCCGGCGCCGTCGTCGGCGAACCGGTACTCATGGGCGATGCGCGACCAGTCGCACCGCTCCACCGGCCGCCGCCTGATCTGCGCGAGCCACTTGCAGGCCCTGACGGCCTGATCCGTGACTGAACCGGTGAAGGTCTTCCGCGGGATCGTGCGGCTGCGGGACTCAAGGTTGAAGAACTGGTTGTGGAGGCGGCCGACGGTGGTGCGCGTCCCGTCGAAGTAGGCACCGACGGTCAGCACCACGCACTCCTCCGCGATCAGGTCGAACCAGGCTAGGCATCGCCCGTCCGCGGAGGGGCTGTCCATGCCCTGGTACCAGTCGTCGGGCGCCAGGCAGAGCCCCCTGAGGTCCGCCGGAAGGGCAGCGCGCACGACCGCGACCCATGAGGCCTCAACCGGCGCCAGTTGTTCAGTTGCGTCAACGCTCACGGGCGAAGTCTACTGTTCCCCGGTCGCCGCAGTCTTACCACTGAAGTGCGATCGACAGCATCCCTCGCAGGCCATCCGGATCGGAGGTGACCACAGCCTGGCTCCGCTCCCGGGCGAGCAGCGCGCCCGCGTCCAGAGCCAGGCCGGTGGCCCCGCCGTCGTCGGCGCCCAGACAGCGGGCTCACCTCCTGGGGACCGCGAACCAGGGACGGGCACCGGGGGCGAAGATGACTGCGGCGAACCCCAGGACGACCAGGGCCATGAGCACCGGGACGGTGAATCTGTGGTCACTCGCGATGGCATGGTTGGCGTCCGCGTAAACGGTGACCATCCGGTAGCCGTTGAATGCGACCACTGTGCAGGCGGCCAGCGCGGCGGCGACACCGCTCAGCACCCAGGCGCGCCGCAGGCCCATGAGCACCAGGGCGGTCAGGGCCAGCGCCCCCATGGCCACGAGGCCGATCGCCCCCAACGAGAACATGTCCTGGTAGGTGCTGATATCGCGGATATAGGTCCCGGCCGTGTTACTGGACATAATGTATGGACGGAACCAGAAGTACATGGTCGTGAAGTATTTGTCCTTGTCCGCAAGCCCGCCCAACGTGGTCAGCGTCATCACCAGGTTGACCACCTGCTCCAGGGCCACCAGGCACATGGTGCCGACCGCACCGATGCTCAGCAGGACGGGCACCGGACACCGGCCCGCGTCCCGGGGCCCCGCCAGGAGCAGGAGGACGCCGGCCGCGAACCGCAGGAGCAGGATGATCAGTCCTATGATCGCCGAGGGCAACCCCATGAAATTGTAGGAGAGGTCCGCCTGGTTGAACCCCAGGAAGTCCGGGTACATGCCGACCATGACGAGCGCCGACACCAGGACGAGACCGGTCGGGCGCCTGAGGGCGGCCAGGATGGCGCCGATGACCGCCGCAACCATGCCGGTACTGACCAGCTCGCCGACGATGACCATCGGAAGGGAGTCGCCGGGAAAGAGCTCACTGCCGTGGACCATGACCGTAAAGAGGTCGAGCACGTTGGGGACCAGAGAGATCAGAAGCAGGACGAGGGCGGTGACACTGGCCCAGATGCGCGGCCTCCCCGGAGGCGGAAGGACTCCCGGGGGCTGGAGGCCTCCCCGGGCCGGGAAGCCCGGCGCCACGGCCTGGCCGTAGGGCGGGGCCATGCCGGCGGGCGGCTGGGCGACCATGCCGGTGGGAGGGGCCATGCCGGCAGGCGGAGCCATGCCGGCAGGCGCCTGGGCGAACGTCCCGCCGGGCGAGGCCGGGCCGGCAGGCGGAGCCATGCCGGTGGGCGCCTGGGCGAACATCCCGCTGGGCGAGGCCGAGCCAGCAGGAGGGGCCACCCCGCCGGGCGAGACCGTACCGGCAGGAGGGGCCACCCCGCCGAGGGCCTGCCCCGAGGGCGGCTGCTGAGCCCCGGGCGCGCCGCGGGCGGACGACTGCCGGTCTGGCGCCTCGCCGTAAGGCAAGGCAGCAGACACGGGTGCAGACGAGCCTTCCGGGGGTTCCTGCCCCTCAGCCGGGGATGTCGTCATAGATCTCACCTCTCTGTGCGCGCCCGCATCGTCCGCGACCTGTCTCCCTGTGACCGGCTCGGAATGAGCCGACCTCCGGCAACGTCATGACGGCTTCGAACCATGGTCGCGCCCTGGCAACGGCATGTCCAGGTGGAGTACAGCCCATGTTCGTCGGAACAGGTACGAGCAGCTCCTCCGTAACGGCTCTCCTCAGCCGGCTCGCAGCCACCCGCCCCGGCCCGGTGCGGTCCCCAGGCTCCGACGGGGCACAGGCCGGGTCGGGAGTGCGGCGCAGCCTCCTTTCGCCGAGATCGGTCGTACTCCGGCTCGAAATCGGTTCGGCGCACCGGCCCTGCGCCGCTGGGTGCCGCAGTATCCCGGAAGCCGAGACGCCTGCCCAGACTCATGAACCGATCTCGACGCGGAAGTGAACCGATCTCGACGAGGGGCCCGCGCCTGTGGCGCTCGATACACTTCCCGGCATGCGCACCTTCTCGCACGGCTCGGCTCTCACCGAGGACGGCCTGACGCTGGACCTGGCCCCCGCGCTCACCCCCACCGGCCTGGTCGACCGGCCCGGGTTCTTCCACGGCTTCGCCGCGCATCCGGTCGTGGTCACCCGCTCGCTGCTGGTACTGGCCGATATCGCCTCCACCCGTTACTTCCGCCCCGCTCCCGTGGGCGTGCGCGACCCCATCCTCACGGCCGGCGGGGACCGCCTGCGAGCCGAGTGCTTCTCCGCCTGCAACGGGGTGCTGGCCCGCCTCGATCTCCTGGCCTCCGGACTCGACGGCGGTCAGATCGGCCACGGCACCACCAACGTCGACATCGGTCCGGCCATGCGGCGAGCCCTCGCCCGGGTGCCGCGCGGCGGGCTGCTGCACCTCGACGTCGGCACCGATCGGCTGCGCGCCTCCACTCCGGCCGAGTCGGTGGAGGAGCGCCACGTGCAGATGCCCGACCGCTGGGTGCGGGCCCTCGGCAACGCCGCCGAGCTGACGCAGCCCCTGGTCGAGCGGTTCAGCGTCGGCGCCGCCGGTGCGCGCCGCTTCGTGCAGACCCTTCCCCGCGCCGGCGCCGCACGCACGGACCAGGTGTGGCTGAGCGCCGCACGGGGGCAGCTGGTGACGAAGCCCCACCGCACGCCCGGAGGGGTGCGGCTGATGGGTACCCATCGCCTTGCCGCCGTCGCCCGGCTGCTGGCCCACCTGGAGGGCCTGACCGTCTACGCCCCTGCGGACGGCGACGGCGCCACCGCCCTGGAGCTCGCCCTGCCCGGAGCCCGCCTCACGCTCGTGCTCACCGTCGAGCCCTCCAGAGGGTTCTCCGGCGAGGGCTCCCTGCTGACGGCCCTGGCCGCACCGAATGTCGCCGAGGACGCCGACCTGCTCTCGGCGCTGCTGGCCTTCGACCCGCACATCGATGAGTCCCGTCTGGCCCGGGAGGCGAGCCTGCCCGAACCCCGGGTACGGGCGGCCCTGGCGGTGCTCGGCGGATCGGGACGGGTCGGCTGGGACAACCACGAGCAGGCCTGGTTCCATCGCGAGCTGCCCCACGACCCGAGCCGCGTCGAACGCGACAATCCCCGTCTGGTGGCGGCGCAGCGGCTCGTCGACGCCGGGGCCGTCACTCCCGACGGCGACCACTGGCTCGTGGCCGGCGGCGAGGCCGGATACCGCGTCCAGGGCGAGCTCCCGGACGAGGGCTGCACCTGCACCTGGTACCTGCGGCACGCCGGGTCCCGCGGCCCCTGCAAGCACGTCCTGGCGACCCGGCTGATCACCAGGGCGGAAAAGGCGACAGAGACGACAGAAAAGGCACGCGCATGAACATCAAGCAGGCGGCCGCCATCGACGTCTTCCGCGAGCTCGGCTGGGCCGGCACCACCTCCGAGCAGTGGCCGGCGCTTCCCATCGGCACATCCCAGCAGCAGCGCACCGTCCGCGACGGCCTGAGGTCGGGAGACTGGGAGGAGGCCGATCACGAGGCATTCTGCTTCCGCTCGGTCTTCCCCAAGGACATCGATCTTGTCGCGCTCCTGGCCTTCGCCATCCGGTGCGGTGTCACGGCCCGTCGGGCGGTATCGCTGCACTGGTTCAGGCTCTTCAGCGACGACCTGGTCGTTACGCTGCTCACCGAGCGCGGGTCGACGTTCGCCGCCGAGTACATCGACCGGGAGTCGAGCGGCCATGACATCGCCGACGTGCGGGAGACCCCGCGGCACGCCAGCTCCTGGGTCCGGGTCGTCCGCGACCTGGGCCTGGAGCCGCCCCGCCGGCTGGGCTACGCCGTCGCCTGGACGACGCTGGCCCTGGGGGCCCTCAACGGCGAGAGCGACCCGCAGCCCTTCAGGGGCGAGGCGGAGGAGCACCTCAGCCTCGCCGTCGAGGTGCATCTGCCCCCGCACGGAGCCCTCGGTGACCTGCTGCACCTGGATCTGCTGCCCCGCGAGCGCCGCCTGAGCATCTGCCTGGCCGGGCTGGAGTCCGCATCGCGTCCCAGCGACCGCGCCGACTGGGGGCGCCTCCTGTCGGACCTGGAGATCACCGACGATGAGCTTCGCGAACACGCCGATCTTCTCCTGGGCGCCCTGGCCACCGGGGAGGGGCCGCTCCTGGAGGGCCTCGGGACCCGCTGCGCCGCGGCGCTGGGCGACGAGTACCTGCCCGACCTGCTGATCATCACGGGGGCTGCCCGCACCCAGAAGGCGGCCAAGGCGCTCCTGAGGGCCCTGGGCCGCAGGCCCCGGCCCACCCCCGCGGACGTCGCCGGCCTCGAACCGCTGCTGGCCGACCTGCTGGCACGCGACGGCGCCATCGCCAAGGCGGCGCAGCGGCTGCACGAGGCCTGGGGCGTCGCCGCGCAGACCCCTGAGCACGACGTCGAGCCACTGCCCTGGCTCCCGGTCCCGCCCACCTGGCGGGTCCCGGCCTTCGACCCCGGTCCGGCCACCGCCGAGCACCTCACCGAGCTTGCCGCCGCGCTGGAGCGCTCCGAGGACCCGCTGGTGGCGGAGCGGTTCGTCGCCGCGCTGCACGCCGTCGTGCGGCGCGACCCCGGGGAGGCGGAGCTGGCGCTTGGCGGGATCGACGGCGTCAACGCCCGCCACCGCCTGGGGCTCGATGTCTGCGCCGAGTGGCAGCGCCCTCTTGGGAAGGCCGCAGGTCATATGACGCAAGCGCGCGCCCGGGATCTCGGCCCCAGGCTGGCGGAGGTGCCCGCCGTCGTGTCCCTGCCGAGCCATGACGACCTCACCATCGACCCGGACGACCTCATCAAGCGGATGCAGCAGTTCGACGAGGCGGGTGTCGCGGTGCCCGCCGGGGATCTCTGCTGGGCGCTGCTGCGCCTCGACACCACCGCCGTCACCGAGGACCTGATCTCACGCGCACGGAGGATCCGCGCCGCGGTGCGACTCGCCGACGGCTCTGTTCTGAGAGGCAGAGCTCAGCCCCCATTCGGCCGTGCACGCGACCTGAGAGCCGGCCAGGCGCTGGCCCAGCTGCTGGAGCACCCTCTGGTCGAGCCCTGGGACGATGACGAGGAGCGGCTGACCCGCACCAACCTGGCCGAGCAGCCCGGGCTGGCCGGGTGGCCGATGGAGATGCAGCTCGACCGATGGGGGATCCACTGCTTGCTTCCATGCATGCCGAATCTCCTGATCCAGAGCGTTTACTTCGGGCAGAACACAGAGACCGCCGAGCAGGCCGCCAGGCACCGCCGCCCACTACCGCGTCGTACCACCGTCAACCTGCTCAGCGTTGCGGTCAACGGCGAGGACCGCGCTGGGGCATTCGAAGCGGCCGTCGACGCCTGGAAGCGCGGCCTCTTGCTGCCCGAGCGCTTCCGGCCCCGCGACCTCCCCGACCGGCTGGCGGCCTGGGCGACCGTGATGAGCGACCTGGCCGAGGCAGGGGCGCTCGCGCTGTCCTGGCGGGTGCTCGACGAGCTGCTGGCTCTGGCCGCCGTCGAGCCCCGGCTGCCCGCGGGCACGAAGGAGCTGGTGGCGGCGACGTCGCGCCTGACCGGCTCGGTGCTGGCCGCCGTCGAGGCCGGGAGCGCCCCCGCCGCGGCACTGGAGCAGCCCGGGCTCCGAGCGGTCGCCGGGCGCGGTGGCAGCTCCGAGGCGGTAAAGCTGGCCCGAGAAATTGTCGGCCGGCTACCGCAGGTGAACGGTCCCAAGCCTGCCGGGACGACGATCCGCCCCTGGCGCTACGCGGACGTCTGGAACGGGGACCCCGCTTGGAAGCCGATCGACGACGGAATCTCGGTCAAGGTGCTCGAGGTCAAGGAGCGGACGACGCTGCTGCTGACTACCGCAGACGGAACCCGTTACACGACGACCACCGGCTGGATCCATGACCTTAAGAACGAGCGGCAGCGCGGGTGCATCTGTGTGGATTCGAGGACCGAGGCCTGGCTGTGGTGGGACCCGAGAAGGAAGAGGCTGCGAGTCAGCGACGAGCGGGGCAACAGCTCCAGGAGCAAGGGGCCGCTGAGCAACGGGCTGGCGGCTGTGGCCGTGGCCTCGTGCAGCGGCCACAACGGCGACTACTGGCTGGGGGAGCTCCTGCGGACCGACACGCTGGCCCCGGCCGCCGTCGCCTCGGCAATGCCGTCGCTCCTGCCCAGGCTGGCGACGCCACTGCTGCGGGGCGTTGAGAAGAATCAGGAGCACTGCCACGTGCTGTGGCCGATTATTACCGAGGCTATCGCCTACGCCGGCGCTCAGAAGACCCCGCCCCGATGGACCCCGCGGGCGCTGACCCTGGCGCTGCAGATCGCACCAGTGCTGCAGGAGGCCGCCCGCCGGGGCAAGATCGCCCCGGTCGGCTGGGAGGGCCTGGACTCCCTCGTCTCCGCGCGGGGCAAGAGCGGCGAGCGGGCTCGGCGGCTGCGCGCCCTGATCGCGGACTCGGCGGTCGCGTGAGTCCCGAAACAGCGCCTTGACACTCTAGGCTCGCCATATGTCTTGGGATTCCCAGTCTGCCGCCGCGCTCATCACCGCCCTGAGGCGGAGGCGCCACGACCTCACCGAGGTGGAGGTCAAGAGCGCCGCCGCCGGCGTCCCCGCACTGGGGCCTACTTTGTGCGCCTTCGGAAACATGCCGGAGGGCGGCACGATCATCCTGGGGCTGGACGAGTCCCGCGGTTTCGCACCCGTCGGCCTGACGGAGGCCTCCGCGCTGGAGCAGGCCGTGGCCGCGCAGGCCCGCTCCAGTATCGCCCCGCCGGTCCAGGTCGGCTTCACCGAGATGGAGGTCGATGGCTCCACCACGCTCTTCGTGGATGTCGCCGGGCTGCCGCTGGCGGACCGCCCCTGCACCTACCAGGGGCGCGCCTACCTGCGGCAGGCCGACGGCGACTACGAGATGAGCGAGCAGGAGCGCGCCCAGATCGAGATCCTCAGGCTCACCAGCCGCACGCGCGTACACGACGACACCGCACCGGTCGACGGCTCAGGCCTGGCCGATCTGGATCCCGACCTGCGTGCGACGTATACGGAGCTGGTCCGGCGCACCTCAGGACGTCTCCAGGGCATCGACGAGGAAGTGCTGCTGCGCCGCACCGGCGTCCTGGAGGCGCATGGCGACCGGCTGACGCTGGCGGGGCTCTACGCGCTGGGCGAGTACCCGCAGCAGTTCATCCCGTCCCTGAGCATCACGGCGGCCGTCCACCTGCCGCGCAGCAGCGGGTCCAGGCTGCGCGACCTCGCACACCTGAGCGGGCCGCTGCCCGTGCTGCTGGAGGATGCCATGGCGTGGGTCGAGCGGAACACGAGCGGCACGGTGACGTACCGGGAGGACGGGCACGCTATCGATGTGCCTGAGATTCCTGTGCCCGCCGTGCGCGAGTTCATTGCGAACGCGTTGGTCCACCGCAGCCTCAGCCCCACGACCCATGGCAGGCGCGTGGACATCCGGCTCAGCCGGGACCGGCTCGTCATTGCGAGTCCCGGCGGCCTGTACGCCGTCACCACCTCCCAGCTGGGGCATCCGGGCGGCCGGTCCGCCCCGAACGAGTTCCTCTACGCCATCTGCCAGAACCTCCGCGGCCCTGACGGCTTTCGCGTCGTCGAGGGGGAGGGCGGCGGAATTATGGAGGTTCGCGAGGAGCTGCGCGGGCACGGGCTTCCGGCACCTGACTTCTACGACACGGGAGTGACGTTCACGGCCGTGGTCCACCGGCCGCGTCCCGAGGCCGGCGAGAGGACGACGGCGCCACGCGTGGTCCTCACCCCGCAGTCGCCGGGAGGCCCAGGCGAGACCGCCGGCTGCTGACGCCCCGTGACACTCCCGCGCATCTGCGGTCTCTCGGCCCCGGGTGACAGGCGACATCAGAGTCCCGTCGACGGCGTCGGAAGGCGCGATCGCACATGCGGCTCGTGGTGGCGCGATGGCGCAGGCCGGCGCGGACCCGGCCGGTGGGTACGCCGGCTCAGCGGCCGGCCTCGTAGGCCTCGATCTCGCCGACCTTCGGGCCGTAGCTGCCGGCGGGGTCGTGGCGCAGATCGAGCCAGAGGTCGATCAGGGCCCAGGCGGCGGGGGCAGCGATGACGTTCTGCCCCATGCACAGGATCTGGGCGTCGTAGTTCTCCACCGAGCCGCGCACGGTGACGAGGTCGTGGGCGGTGGCGGCGCGCACGCCCCTGACCTTGCAGGCGGCGATGGCGGTGCCGACGCCGGTGCCGCACACGAGGATGCCGCGGTCGGCCCGCCCCTCGGCGACGGCCCGACCCGCGCGGAAGGAGACCTGCGGATAGGTGGTGCCGGACTCGGAGGGGTCGGACGGGTCAGAGACATCAATGACGGCGCTGACGCGCTCGTCGTTCTCCAGGTGCTTCTTGAGCGCGTCCTTGAGGACCGCGCCATTGCCGGGGGCGCCGATGACGATTCGCATGTCCTCAAGTCTCTCAGGTCTCGCCGCAGCGGGAGTCCAGCCGGGCATGGGTGTCCGATCCGGGATAAAGGCGGATCCGGACCGATCTCGGTGCGGAAGTGAACCGATCTCGGTGCGGAACTCGACCGATCTCGGCGAAAGGCAAGAGGCGCGGGGCCCGGCCCCGCCCAGTGGCGCCACGCCCGCTCAGCCCTCCTGAGAGGCCGAAAGAGACGACGGCGCCTCGGGCGCCGGTTCCGCGCCCGCCACGAGCCGGGGACGACGCCGGGTGACCAGCATGACCACGAGGAACACCAGGCCGTCCACAACGGCCATGGTGGAGGACGTCGCCAGGTCCGCCTGGAGCGCCACCCAGAAGCCCAGCAGCGCCGAGAGCGCCGCGATCACCAGGCTCAGAAGGATCGTCCCGGGCAGGGTGCGGGCCAGCAGCAGCGCCGTCGCCGGGGGGATCGTCATGAGAGCCACCACCAGGATCGCCCCGGCCGCGTCGAAGGCGACCACCACCGTCAGGGAGACCAGCGCCATGAGCCCCAGGTCCGTGCTCCGCACCGGCAGCCCCATGGTGCGGGCGGTGACGCGGTCGAAGGTGGAGAGCTTGAGGGTGCGGAAGCAGACCAGCACGTAGACGGCGGTGACGGCGAGCACACCGAGTAGCCGCCACATGGTGCGCGGCCCCAGGTCGATGGCGCCGTCGGCGACCAGCACGTGCTCGGGGGCCAGCGCCATGAGGTTGAGGTCCCCGGTCAGCACCGTGTCCTCGCTGATGTGCACCTTGGACAGGGTGGTGGACAGCAGGATGACCCCCAGGGCGAACAGTGCCGGGAAGACCAGCCCCTGATCGGCGTCGCCGGTGACCAGCCCGCCGGCTCGCAGGCGCTCGGCGCCCAGGACCACGAGCAGCCCCGTGGCGGAGGCCGCCACCACCATGAGGGGCGAGTGGGTGGTGCCCGACAGGATCGCCCCGATGACGATCCCGGGCAGGACCGCGTGCGACATGGCCTCCACGAGCATCGCCTGGTGGCGCAGCACCAGGAAGGTTCCGGGAAGGGCGCAGGTGACGGCGGTGACGACCGCCAGGAGCGCGACGGCGGCGATGAACGGCATCAGGACTCCTCCCCCTTCGCCTGGGCCAGGAGCCGACGGCGCTGGGCGCGCAGGGCCCGGCGCCGCTGCAGCACGGAGCGCTCCGGGGCGGCCAGCAGCGAGACGGTGAGCGCCGCGGCCAGCACCAGCACGACGACGGGGCCGGTGGGCACCTTGCCGAGGTTGACCGCCAGGCCGGAGCCCACAGCACCGGACAGGGCTCCGATCACGCCGGACAGGGTCACCATCGACCACAGCCGGTGCGTCCACTGGCGGGCCGCGGCCGCGGGCATAATGGCGAAGGCGATCATGAGGATGAGCCCGACGGCCTTGATGCCGATGACCACGGCAACCGTAGCCGTGCCCAGGAGCAGGGGGCCGAGGACGGAGGGCGAGAACCCCATGGTGCGGCACAGGGTTGGGTCGAAGGTGAAGACCTTGAGCTCCTTCCAGGCCAGGAGAACCACCAGCAGGGCCGCGGTGCCGAAACCGCCGATGGTCGCCAGGTCGGCGCTGGTGAGGGTGGAGGCGTTGCCGAACATGTAGTGGCTGATGCCGCCCCGGTTGGGCAGGGAGGAGTGGACGATGATGCGCAGCAGCACCATGCCGGAGCCGTAGAACAGCGCCAGGCAGATGGTCATGGCGGCGTCCATGCCCACCCGCGAGTGGCGGGCGATCCAGTTGGCCAGCAGGACGGCGCAGGTCGAGGCGATGATCGAGCCGATGGTCAGCACCAGCATGGAGCGTCCGTCCACGCTCAGCACGGCAGTGGCCACGATGAAGGAGCCGGCCACCCCCAGGGTCGCCGCGTGGCCGATAATGTCGGAGACCAGGGACTGCTTGTGCAGGTAGAGGAATGAGCCCAGGGCCCCGGAGGCTGCGCCGACGGCGGCGGTCCCCAGGAGCATGGTGCGGAAGGTGTAGCTCGACAGCATCTGGCCGAGCCCGACCGCCTCGGGAAGCACGGCGGCAGCGCTCACTCGTCCTCCTGGGGGTTCAGGGCCTCGTCGACCAGCCCGTAGGCCCGGTGCAGGTGCTCGGTGGTGAAGGACTCCTCCAGGGGGCCCGCACTGACCAGGGACCCCTCCGACAGGAGCAGGGAGTGGGTGCACAGGCGCCGCACCGTGGACAGGTCGTGGTGGACGATCACAATGGTCTTGCCCTCCTGCCGCAGGGAGTCCAGCACGCCGGCGATGGCCCGCTCCGAGGCGACGTCGACACCGGCGAAGGGCTCGTCCATGAGGTAGAGGTCGGGCTCCTGGGCAAGGGTGCGCGCCACGAAGGTGCGCTGCTTCTGCCCGCCGGAGAGCTGGGAGATCTGCCGTTCGGCCAGGTCGAGGATGCCGGCCGCCTCCAGGGCCTTCTCGACGACGGCGCGCTGGTCCGCCCCGGGGCGGCGCCACCAGCCGAGGCGCCCGTAGGTGCCCATGGAGACGACGTCGCGCACCGTGGTGGGGAAGTCCCAGTCGATCTCGGCGGTCTGGGGCATGTAGGCCACGCGGCGACGGGAGCGCGCGAGGTCCCGGCCGAAAAGGCGGACGTCGCCCGACAGGGTGGGGACCAGCCCCATGACCGCCTTCAGGAGCGTGGACTTCCCGGCGCCGTTGGGCCCCAGGATCGCCATGACGGCGCCGGGAGGCACGCTCACGGTGACGTTCTTCACCGCCAGGCGGTCGTGGTAGGCCACGCTCAGGCCGGTCACCTGGCAGGGGATGTTCTCATCGTGCATGGAGATGCTCAACGCGGTGCGCGGGCGGGTCGCCGGCTCACTTGGCGGCCAGGGCGGCGACGATGGTCTCGGCGTTGTACGCGAAGACGCCCAGGTAGGTGTCCACGGGGGCCTGCTCGCCCAGGGAGTCGGCATACAGCGGCTTGTCGGAGACCTCCACGTTCCAGCCCTTGGCCACCACCGCCTCCTTGAGGTGGTTGATGGCCTCGGGGTTCTTCAGATTGTCCTGGAAGATGGTGGGGACCTTCTTCTCCGCGATGAAGGCGGCGAGCTCATCGATCTCGCTGGCGGAGATCTCGGACTCCGAGGAGACGAAGTCGGTGGCGCGGATCTCGATGTCATAGGTCTTCCCCAGGTAGTTGAAGGCGTCGTGGCCGGTGACCAGCACGCGCCGCTCCTTGGGAATGGTGTCGAACTTGGTCTGGGCGTCGGTCTTGGCCTGGTCGATCTGCGCGTTGTAGGACTCGCCGTTGGCCTTGTAGGTGTCGGCGTTGGCCGAGTCGATCTCGGCGATCTTCTCCGCGCAGGCGGTGACGACGTACTTCCAGTTGTCGGGCGAGTTCCACACGTGCGGGTCGTGGCCCTCGACCTTGCCGTCCTCCTCCCAGGGCAGGAGCATGTCCTCGGGGATGGCCTCAGCGGCGGCGACCTGCTTGTCGCCGAGCTGATCGAGCTGGTCCATCATCTTGTGCTCCATGTCGTGGCCGGTCCACAGCACGACGTCGGCCTGCTCGATGGCCTGGGTGTCGCTGGTGGTCAGCTCCTGGGTGTGGGGGTCTCCTCCGGGGCCGACGAGCACGGTAATGGTCGCGTCGGGGGCGATGTTCTTCGCCGCGTCGCCGAGGTAGCCGGTGGTGGCCACGATCGTCAGGCCCCCGGAGTCCTTGGCGCCGTCCTTCGAGCCGCTCGTGGAGCAGGCGGCGAGGGCGGCTCCGGCCAGGGCGGTGGCCGAGACGATCGCGGAACGGCGGGAGATCAGCATTGAGGTCCTCCGAGTAGACGTGAAGTAAGGCGAGGGCAACCTTAACCGCACGAAGACGATAATGACAATGGTCCTCATGCCCAAAGGTGCGGGGCGCTGCCAGCAGGCTGTGCGCGCGTCATGCCGGCGCGCGACTGGCCGCGGCGCGGGCACCGGGCGGGCGCCTACAGCGCGAGAAGGCCGGACCCCAGGGCGACCGTTGGAGTCATGCGGCTCCTCCGGGAGGCGCGGGCGCGCCGGGGCGGACGTCCATGATCACGACCGAGTAGTTGTCGCGACAGGACTCGTGGACCGCGTCCGCGAGACGCCGAGCCGTGGCGTCCGCCTCGTCCTCGCGCAGGAGTATCGCCCTCATCTCCTGAGAGTCAACGGCCCCGTGGACTCCGTCCGAGCACAGCATGTACCGGGTCGTCGCCGTCTCCGCGTGCGGGAACTCCAGCCAGTGGATGTCGAGCGCCCGGGGAGGGCCGCCGAGGGACTGGGTCACGACGTTCTTGCCGAGAGCCGGGTCGTGGTCGTCGACGCTGATCTGGCTGACATAGCCGTCGGCGACCTGGTAGCAGCGGCAGTCCCCCACGTTGGCGACCACCGCCCGCTCCCCTCCTGCGAGGACCAGGGCGGCGGTCGCCCCCATGCCGGGCAGGTCCCAGGCACGCCCGGCGGCCTCGATCCTGTCCGAGACCGCCTCGATCTCCGCCGTCAGCGCCGCCTCGCTCCTGTTGGCCGGGTCGAGGCGGGCCAGGCCCATGGCGGCGACGCCGGCCGCGCACTCCCCTCCCGCGTGGCCGCCCATGCCGTCCACGACGGCGCACAGCACCCAGGCGGGTGCGGGCAGGACGTGGCGGGCGCGGCCGCCCCCAGCACGACGACGGCGTCCTCGTGGCTGTCCCTGCCCCCCCCTCCGCGTCAGGCCCGCGCAGCTGACCGACCACATCGGCCCGAACGCGCCCCGCCCAGTGCCGGTGCCCGCCGCGCCGGCCCCGTCCGGGGCGCCGGTGGGACCGGCGTCGTCTCCTCGCGCGCTCATGAGGCCATCCCGATCACCCCGCCGATAATGATCTTCACGAGGTTGAGCGGATAGGCGAGGAACACGAGAAGACCGAGAAGAGGCCCGATAACCGCGGCCGCAATACCCAGAGGAGGTCGCACCCGGGCCAGAGGAGCCGCCGTGAGGTGAAGAATGTTGCACACAATCGCCAGAGCGACCACCATTCCGGGCGCTCCCCCGATGCCGAGAATATCGACGTGCAGCGGGGTCACCCGAGCCGATGCCGCCTCAGCGCTCCGGAGGAAGGGCTCGGAAGGCGAGAGGGGGGAAAGGAGAAGCACCCCGATCCCGCTGGCCGCGCCCAGCCCGGTCAGCAGCAGGCGCGCCCCCGCCCGCTTGGTAATGGTCTGACTGGCCCTGTTTTCCGGGTAGCGCGGAGAATCCGCCCTCGAGATGAGCCAGTCCAGGACCGTTGCGACCATCATGGCCACGCCGAAGGACCAGGGCATGACCCAAAGCATCCCGTAGGCGAAGAAGTCGGGAGCGTATGCGGTGAATCGCAGGCAGCCCCATAATCCAATGCTGAGACCAATGCCCCCGACCGGATACCGGCAGCCGCCTCTGGGACTGTCCAGGAACCAGTCGAGCAGGCAGGCCAGGGCCACGGTGACGCAGCACGCCCCGAGCACCGGGAGCGTGTTCGGCCACCACAGTCCCCAGTTCGGCTCATGGGGGTGGGAGACCGCCGCTGTCAATGACGTCCCGGCGAATGCGCTGTAGGCCAGGCTCGTCGGAATGCGCAAGCACAGCTGCCCGATGAGGGCCCGACGACGGCGGTTCCTGCGGTCCTGCGCGGCGGAGGCCCGAGCGGCGGCCTCCTGGCGTCGGCGCTCCTCCTCCTCGCGCCGTCTGCGGCTGGCCTCCTCCGCCTCCTGGCGGGCCCTGCGGGCCCGGTTGTCCGCGGTCACCGCGCTGATGACGGCCGCGGCCGGGATCACGAGGCCGAGGTCTCCCGGAGCCGAGCGCAGGACGCGCGCCGCGAGGTCCTCGGCCCAGGGGGCGCCGGCGGTGTCCCCCCTCGACGACGGCCGCCATCGCCTTCAGGATCTGCTCGCGGCGGATGCCCGTGAGCCACCGGTGGCACTGGTCGGTCTCCCCGGCTGCGTCGGGGGTCCAGCTGTTCGCCGCGCGGATCGCACGGTCGAGGGAGGCGTCGGTGACCTCCCTGCCCTGGAACATGAGAGGGCCGCCGGGATCCAGCGCGGCCTGGAGGCGGATGAGGCGGGCCCCGCCCGAGGTCTCCAGCCTCAGCTCCCGCACGACGTCGTCCCCTCCGGGGCGGGTGCGCAGCCACTCCTCCAGGCCGGGGTCCACGCGACCGGCCAGGAGGTCCCCGGCTGCCCGCCAGTCGCGGCGCATGGCCTCGACGAGCTCCGGGCCAGTGCGCACGGGGTGCCCGTTGAACACGTAGCGCAGCTCCCGGCTCTCCGGCGCCCGGCAGTCCCGGACGGGCGTGGTCCGCACCGTCGCCCCTCAGGCATCGGTCGGCAGGAGGCCGGCGGTGAAGGAGTCGTCCGCCTTCCGAAGCTGCTGCTGCGCCTTGCGCTTGGCGAGCAGCTCGTCCAAGAAGCTGGTGTCCGCCCCGCCGCCCCGGGCCTGCGAGTGGCCGGAGTCCGACGTCCGGGAGGAGGCGCCTGCGAGGTCCGCGCGGCCGGCGGCGCACTCGCGGATGGCGGCATCGACGTCGTCGCCGCCCAGGAAGCCGATGTCGCCCAGGCCGAGATGCCGTCGAGCGGCGCGGCATTCGACGATCCGACGATTGCGCCCGGCCGCCCCGGGGCGCTCGCGGCTGAGGGCGTCGGCACGCTCGTTGTGGTCGACGACGAGGGTGAAGGCCTGCGTCTGCCCGGTCGGGGTGGCCAGGGTGGTGGCGACGTGCATATTGGGCAGGCGGCTGAGGGACCCGCCCACCCAGGTGCCGATGCGCGCCTCGACGCGCACGGCGTCCCGGATGGAGGAGCGCATCCCCATGACGGTGGAGGCGTTGGCCTCCAAGGAGCCGGCGAGCTCCGTCGAGAGCTGCCCCATGTGCTGGTGGGCCAGCAGGACGCCTACGCCGAACTTGCGTCCCTCGGCGAGGAGCTCGGGAAGGCCCCCGGCCCGGAAGAGCTGCGTCTCGTCGATGACGAGGAGGTGGGGGCGGCGCCTTCTGCGGACGGCCATGGCCAGGGCGTGCTCCATGATCCAGGTCATGCCGATGAAGGCGGCCTGGTCCTGGCCGATGCGGGGCGCGGCCAGGTCGATGAGGAGCACCTCGCCGCGGTCCATGACGCCCTGGACGTCGATCGCCTCGCAGCCGGAGCCGAAGGCGGCTCGCATGGCGGGCGAGCGCAGGACGCGGTCGAACTTGGAGTTGACCCAGGCGAGCATGTCCGAGAGCTCGTTGGAGTGGTTTCCAGCGAGCTCGGTCCCGAGCTCTCGCGCCAGGCGCGGGTCTGTGCGGCGGATCGCGCGGGCGACGACGGCGATGCGCTCCTTGCTCGCCAGCAGCTCCGGAACCAGGCTGATGGTGGCGCGGTCCCCGAACAGGGCCCTGGCGGCCCCCATGGTCTGACGGAAGATGCGTTCGAAACGCGGGCCGATAATACCGGTGCGGTTGGGGTCGAAGATCGCGTAGAGGACCTCGAGGACCTCCCCGACCATGGTCTCGAAGTCGCGCCCCGCGAAGGGGTTGACCGGGGTGGGCCGGTCCAGGTCGGCGGTGCGGACCAAGTGGGTGCGGGCAGCACCGCCGTCGGGCAGCTCGTCCACGCAGCGGCTCACGAGGGTGCCGTGGGGATCGATGACCGTCACTCCCAGGCCGTGCTCGACGGCCTGGGCGACGGCGCACGCCAGGAGAGTGGACTTGCCCGCACCGGAGGCCCCGAGCAGGTGGACTTGCTGGCACAGTTGCTCCAGGCCGATGCGCACGTCGGTGCGCGAGCCGATGGAGTCCAGGGCGGTCCCCAGACGCAGCCCCTCGGCGGGGACCGCGTCGATGAGCGGGACCACCGGCGTCGTCGGCATGACGCAGCGGATGCCGATGACACCGGTCTGCTCGCCCGGCACGGGGAGGCGCACCAGGCCGCGGGCCATGCCGCGCGGTACGGCCCGGCCCTGCAGGGTGCGCCGGCTGCCCGCCCACACCTCCTCGGCGTCCTCGTCGGCGGGCAGCGGGATGATCTCGAGGTCGCTGGCCCAGCCGTCAAGGGCGACGGCGACGCGCGCCGGGATGTCGTCGTCGAGGTCTGTGCCCAGGAGGAAGCGCATACGCACGGGGACGCCGACGTACTCCATCATCGCCTCGGCGCCGGCCCTCCCCTCGGTGGCCAGCGCGGTCTCCTGGAGCATCCAGGTCTCGGCGGAGCCGGCCGGGGCGAGGTGGATGCGCAGGGTCGCGCCCGTACTGCGCAGGGCGCGGGTCATGACGAGCGCCGAGCTCGCCGCGGGGTTGGGCCAGGTGCCCAGGGGGCGCCGGATCCAGGCCCGGTCGGCGTCGGGCGTGGACTGGGTGAGGACGGACGCGTCCATGCCGGGCAGGGCACCGCCCGCCCCCGCTCCCGGTGCGAGGCAGGGCGAGTAGCGGGCGACGGCGGCGACGACCTCGCGCAGGACGCTGGGGGCGGGCGGCCCCTCGCCCGGGACGGCCTCCTCCCACTCGTGGACTCCCTCGGAGCACCAGGCGAGGTCCTGGGCGAGGGTGGGCCTGGCCCCGACGGCGTCCACGCGAACCCGGACCTCGCCGTCGCGCTCGGCGCTCAGGGTCAGGGTGATGCGGGCGTCGGGCCCCTGGCGGGCGACGACGCCGAGGAGCCGGTCGGTGAAGACCTGGCCCGCCAGGCCGGGATCGGGGCAGCGCAGGGCCTGCCGCAGGGCGAGTCCGAGGCGCTCGGGCTTCTCGGGCCCGCCGCGCCGAGTTTCAGGACGGTTGTCGATGGGGCTCAAGGCAGTTCTCCTTCGCGGTTGAGGATGCGCCGCACGCCTCGCGCCCGGGAGCGCAGCAGCTGCTCACCGGCGGGCGGGGCGGTCGTGGGCCGGCCGGGGAGCTCGTCGGCCGGGGAACTCGGCGATGAGGCGGGCGGCGACGGCGTCGAGGAGCTCGGCCTCGGTGGAGCTGACGACGTCGCGGTAGTCGGGACGGTGACGCTGGAGCCAGTCAACGAGGAGCCCCGCGCGTCTGTTTGACGGACAGGGGCCGGGGCGCTCCTGGTCAGGCGGTGACGCGAGCGGGCCAAGATCCCGCCTGAGAGGTGCAAGGGCTCTACCGAAAGGCGGCTCTCACGCAGGCTTTCTGGCGGCCGAGCGCCTGGGCAGCAGGCGGGCGATCGCGAATGCCTTAATCAGGTGCGGGGATGCCTGACAGGCCGGCCTGCGGCCATTGGGCCTTGAGAGGGGCGGCGAGCTCGCCAGACCCGTTGCCTTCGGCCGCTCAGGCAGGCTCTGCACCGGCGGCCGAGCCGACAGAGTCGAGCGGGCCCGCCTATCGGAGGCCTTGTCGTCCCGACCCCACCAGGCGGTCCGGCCCGGCAGCAGCGCGGAGGAGGCGAGCCGTGAGAGGGCCGCGCGGGCGCCGTCGTCGGCCCATCTGCGCAGGATGACCAGGGCGATCAGGGTCGCAGCCCCGAGAGTTGGCCCCAGGACCGGCACCGGCAGGAGAGAGACCCCGACGGCCGCGTCGCGGGCGAGCCTGAGCCCATCATGGCCTCCGGCTCGCTCAAGCGGCAACCGCGCCAGAGCCAGGACCAGGACCAGCTGGAGAATGCACAGCCCCGCCCGGAGGGCCATGGGAAGATTCATCATCGCGGCCTCCTGCACGTCGGCCCGTTGTCGACCTCGGCCACGAGGATCTCCACAGCCGGCAGGAGAACCAGGTCGTGGAAGGAGCGGATCAGGGCCAGCCGGGCCCGGGCGGCCTCCGATCCGGCGTCGGCGCGTCCCGGCCCTCGCCCCGGCCCGCCGCCTAGCAGGGAGGCAAGTCGGCTGAGGAGGCCGTGCTCCTTCACGGCCAGCATCCACCCCGTGTTGAGCCTCGACCCGACGGGGTCGGCGCGGACCTCGAAGACATGGGGCGGGGCCGCCCGCCGTCGCGGAACCGGACGGGGGCCTGGAGCCGCAGCCGGCCGCCCGAGTCGACGACGTCGAAGCCCAGGCCGAGCCCGCTGCGGCGCTCCAGCTCCAGGACCGTGCCGAGAAAGGACTCGGCGAGGTGGGACGCCCCTGGGATCATCAGGTCGTCCTCGTCAACGGGGACTGTGCGCATGACAGCACTCCTTGCGGTGACGGCCCGCCCCGGCGACGGGCCTCACTACATCTGACGGAAGCGGTCCCCACCGTCGCCGTGGATCACCCCGCCGCCCCAGGTCCTCCGCACGCCCGGCCCGCCCGGCGCCCTGACCGGGTGCAGCCGTGCCGGCAGCATCCGACCGGTGCAGGGGGCTGCCTCGGTCGCGCACAATGTGCTGAAATACGGCTCAACAGGTGACCACCGTGGGAGGCGACGATGACGGGTGAGCAGGACGAAGTGCCACGGCGCGCGGCGTACGACGCGTTCACCGCGGCCCACAGCCTTGGAACCGAGGGGCGTCACGACGAGGCCGTGACCGCCTACCGGCGGGCCCTGGATCTTTATCGCGGTCTGCCGGACAGCGAGCAGCAGCAGGCCGGCTGCCTGCACGACATCGGCGTCGCCCTCCGCGCGATGGGAAACGACGAAGAGGCTGTGGTCGCCTACCGGCAGGCCGCGGACCTTTACCACTGCCTGTCGGGCAACGAGCGCGACCAGGCCGACTGCCTGTACCACGTCGCCGATATCCTGGACACGACAGGGCGACAAGAAGAGGCTGCGTCCGATTACCGGCGGGCCCTGGATCTTTATCGCGGCCTGCCGGACAGCGAGCAGCAGGCCAGCTGCCTGCGCAACATCGGCGTCGCCCTGTATGCGGCAGGACGCTATGAGGACGCTATGACCGCTTACCGGGAGGAGCTGGATCTTTATCGCGGCCTGCCGGACAGCGAGCAGCAGCAGGCCAGCTGCCTGTACAACATCGCCATAACCCTGGGCGACATGGGCCGGCACAAGGAGGCCGTGGCCGCTTACCGGCAGGCCCTGGACCTCTATCGCGGCCTGCCGGATACCGAGTACGATCAGGCCGACTGCCTGAACGACATCGCCAATATCCTCAGGAAGACAGAGCAGCACGAGGAGGCCGTGGCCGCCTGCCGGCAGGCCCTGGACCTCTATCGCGGCCTGCCGGGCACCGAGCAGCAGCAGGCCAACACCCTGTTCAATGTTGGCCTCGTTCTGGGAGATACCGACCGCGAGGAGGAAGCGCTCGCCGCCTGCCGGCAGGCCCTGGACCTCTATCGCGGCCTGCCGGACAGCGAGCAGCAGCAGGCCAACTGCCTGTACAACATCGGCGTCGCCCTGTACGCAACAGGACGCTATGAGGACGCTATGACCGCCAACCAGCAGGAGCTGGATCTCTACCGCGGTCTGCAGGACGGCGAGCAGCAGGCCAACTGCCTGCGCAATACCGCAGTCATCCTCCGCACGATGGGAGATCATGAGGAGGCCGTGGCCGCTTACCGGAAGGCCCTGGACCTCTATCGTGGCCTGCCGGACAGCGAGCAGCAGCAGGCCGGCTGCCTGGCCAATATCGTCAGTCTCCTGGAAAAGGCAGGGCAGCGTAAAGAGGCTCTGGCGATCTACCGGCAGGCCCTGGACCTCTATCGCGGCCTGCCGGACAGCGAGCAGCAGCAGGCCAACTGCCTGTACAACATCGGCGTCGCCCTGGGCGCGGCGGAACGGTATGACGAGGCCGCAGCCGCTTACCGGCAGGCCCTGGACCTCTATCGCGGCCTGCCGGACAGCGAGCAGGACCAGGCCGGCTGCCTGTACAACACCGGCAACGTTCTACACAAGACGGAACGCCACGAAGAGGCCCTGGCCTCCTATCAAGACGCGCTCACCATTTTCCGCAAGGCAGACGGCACTCAGTACCAGCAAGCCATTTGCCTGAACAACACTGCCACCACCCTGGAAAGGATGGGTCGGTATGAGGAGGCACTGACCGCCTATCACAGCGCCTTAAAACTCGACCGCAGCCTGCCGGACAATGAGCAGCAGCAAGCAGAGTGCCTTTTTGATATCGGCAACTCCCTGTACGCGATGGAACGCCACGAGGAGGCCCTGGCCTCCTATCAAGATGCGCTCACCCTCTTTCGCCAGGTGGGCGACACCCCGCACCAGGCCATCTGTCTGATCAATATTGCCAATGCCTTGTACGCGGCGGGACGGCACGAAGAATCGCTCACCTCTCTTCGAGAGGCACTCGGGGTCTATCGGCAGGCGGACGGCACCGAGCAGGATCAGGTTGACTGCCTGAGTCTCATCGGCGACCTCCTGAACCATATGGGGCGCCACAAGGAGGCCCAGGACGCCTATCAACAAGCACAAGATCACCATCGTTAGTCCAACCGTTCTCCAGATCGGCAAGACGAAACGCCACCATCCCAGGAAGCAGTGGGATCCTTGCCCGAGACGGACGACACCGAGCACCTGGAAGTCTATCGGGAGGCCCTAGCATCCGGCATCTCTGGAGAGACCGCTGCGGGAAACCGATTACTGCGCATCCTCTTCATGCGACCCCATCGCGTCCCGGAGCTCTCTCATGACCTCCTCCAGGCAGTCGCTCTGGTCCTCTTGACCATCTCCGACCCGCCGGTAGAACTCCAGGGCCTCTCCCCATGAATCGAGCGCCTCCGCGTATCGGTCCAGCATCACCTGAGCTTTGCCGATACTGACCAGGCAGTCAGCTTGTCGGCGCTCAGCCCCTTTGAGCCGCCGGTAGACCTCGAGAGCCTGGCAATACGACTCACGTGCCCCCTCGAATCGGCCGTCCCAATACAGGACGTTGCCGACACGGAACAGGCAGTCACCCCGGTCCCGATCGACGTTCGGCAATTTGCGGTAGATGTCCAGCGCCTCCCGGTACTCGGTCAGAGCCTCTTCGAACCGCCTCAGTACCCCCAGAGCCCAGCCGGCATTCACGTGGCACCTGGCCATCTTGGTATCTGCACCTTCGCTTTGCCGGTAGATGTTCAGCGCCTCCCGAAACGCACCCAGCGCCTCCTCGTACCGTCCCAGCTCACTCAGACTGACGCCAATAAGCCTCAGGCAGTCCGCTCGTCGGTATCCCGCGCGCACACAGGTTCTCAGCGTTCTCCGGAGTACCGACAGAACCTCTTCGTATCGATCCATCTGCGCCAAAAGGAAAAGGACATAAAACGAGCAGTCGATCTGCTCGCGCTCGGTGCCATCAATCTTCCGATAGCACTCCAGGGCTTCACGGCAAAAGGCCAGCGCCTCCTCGTACCGTCCCAGCTCACTCAGAGAGAGGCCTATCGACTCCAGGCAGTCGGCCTTCTGGCGCCCAGCGCAGTCAGTTCGCCGGCAGATCTCCAGAGCCTCCCTATATGACTCGAGGGCCTCATCATGCCGACCAACTCGTTGCAGAACATGACCGGCATCATTAAGCCAAGTTATCTGCAGGCACTCATCGCGGCCGAACTCCCGGTGAACCTGCAGAGCCTCCCGGTACGAGTCCAGGGCCTCCTCATATCTGGCCAGACGCTCCAGGGCGCGGCCCATGTTGCTCAACCAGGTCAGCCGTCTGCGCCACCTGCTCGCTTGCGGAGCAAGTCTCAGCGCCTTCCGGTACGTGACCACCACGTCCTCGTACCGGCCCTCATAGCTGAAGACGATTGCAATATACAGAAGGCAGTCCGTCTGGCCTTCATTCACACCAGCCCGCCGGTAGATCCCATAGGCCTCGTGAAAAGCCGCGAGAGCCTTATCGGACTGCCCTGAATAGAAGAAGTCGAATCCCTCATCGAATGCCAGTCCGGCCGCCCTCAGCACATCCTCGTCTTCGTCATCGACCACCTTTCCCTCCCGTCGTCGGCCGCCCGGCTGTGCAGCAGGCGCTAACTGCACATCCCGCTGACCCATTCGCTCCACGGGTACGATGGCAGCGCCGTCGCCGGTTGCGGCGTCGGGGATACGGAAACGGGCTGTGGTCGACGCCACAGCGCCTTGGCGCAGCGGGCAACGGGCCGGCGCCGGCGGCGGGCCTCACCGGTGCGACGCCATCGAGAACCCGGGGCGCGCCGGGCCCGCTCAGGAGCCCGGCCGGCGATCAGAGATACGACGCGCGCAGGACGGCCGGATCCTTCGCGGACAGGTCGGCCAGCGTCACGTCGAAGACCGTGCGAGCCCCGGTCTCGCCGCGCGCAGCCATCCTCGCGGCCGCCCGGCCCATTGCGACCACAACGGAGCCGGTGAACTCGGGGTTCGATCCGAGATCGAGCTCGAAGCCGATGCGCGCGGCGACCCCGGGGGAGGTCTCGCCGCGGCGGATCACCGTGCCCCCGTGCGGGATGCCGCTGTGCTTCGCGGCCATCTCCTCGGCGGAGATGAAGGTCACTGTGGTGTCGTAGTCCGCGAAGTAGTGCGGCATCTCCACAATCTCCTGCTCGATGCGAGCGAGATCGGCGCCGTCGTCGGCCACGACGTAGCAGTCGCGCCGGTGCATGGAGCGGGTCGTCAGCTCGACGTCGTCGCCCGCCTTGACCGCGTCGACGGTCTCCTGCACCGGCAGCGTGTACTGCCGCGCGTCCGCCACCCCAGGGATGCGGCGGATCGCGTCCGAGTGCCCCTGCGAGACGCCTGGGCCCCAGAAGGTCGTCGTCGTGCCGTCGGGCAGGACCGCGTCCCCGAGGACCCGGAGCATGGAGAACAGGCCAGGGTCCCAGCCGGTGGAGATGAGGGCGAGGTGGCCGGCCTCCTTGGCGGCGGCGTCGACGGAGGCGAAGTAGACGGGGATCTCGGCGTGCGTGTCGTAGGAGTCGACCGTGTTGAAGAAGGCGGCTGTTGCCGGGCCCTGCTCGGCCAGGTCCGTCGCCGACCCGCCGCAGTCGAGGCAGACATCGACCTTGCCCACCCAGCTCGGCATGTCGTCGACGTGCGCGACCGGCGCCCCCTGCGTCGTGATCGACTCCGGGTCGCGCCGGGTGAAGACGACGACGAGCTCGACGTCGTCGCTCTTGGAGATCGCCTGCTCGGCGCCCCGCCCGAGGTTGCCGTATCCGTTGATTGCGACCCTGATCATGAGCCCTCCTGCTGTTGACGCTGTGGCGACCAGTCTTCCACCGGGAGCCGGTCCGGCGCGAGATCTGGCGGACGAGACCCGGAAGACAGCGCCCGACGACGGCCGGCCCCTGGAGCCCGAGCCCCGGGCCGGCCCGGCGGTCTGCGGGCCTCGACGCCTGAGAGACGGAGCGCAGGACGCACGGGTGGCACCAATCGACCGGGCGGTCCGAGGCCGACTCACTCGGTCTCCGCCCGAACGGGAGAAACGACACGCCTTTCGTCTTTATCTAAATGAGACCGTGGGAGGTGGATCGGGCATGGAGCGGGGGAGGTTAGAACCGTACAATGGGCGGGCATTCGCCGCCCCGCACAAGACCTCCCCGATTCTCCCCGATCGACAAGAGGTGGCGTGGTTCCGTGGCGAATTTAGATCCCCAGGAAGGAATCCCATGAAACGCCTTCATCGATCTGCGATCGGAACGCTCGCGGCACTGTCACTCATGTGGGCCGCCGTTCCCGCAGTGGCCGATGAGCCGGACACCGAGCCGGCGGACAACGCCGGCATCGAGTCCCCGGTGGCGCCCGACCCTGCGCCGGCGAGCTCGGCCCCTGCAAGCTCGGCAGCGCCCGAGCCCGACGCCGAGCCGACGGCCGACACGGCCACCGAGTCCCCCGCCCCGGCCGTCGACCTCACGCTGAACGGCTGGAAGAAGGATAGTGGGCGCTGGTACTACTACGACCGGGGGGCGAAGAAGACCGGATGGCTCTTTGACGGCGGCTCCTGGTTCTACCTCGACTCCGATGGCGCCATGGTCACCGGCTGGGCACAGGTCGGCTCGGCCTGGTTCTATCTCGGCGCCGACGGCGCCATGTGGCACGACACGTGGATCGCCTCGGGCGGACGGTGGTCCTACCTCGGCTCGGACGGCTCCGCGGCCACCGGCTGGGCGAGGCTCGGCGGCTCGTGGTACTACTTCTACTCCGACGCCGTCATGGCCACCGGCTGGGCACAGGTGAGAGGCCTCTGGTACCACCTCGGCAGCAGCGGCTCCATGCAGCACGACACGTGGATCGCCTCGGGCGGACGGTGGTCCTACCTCGGCTCGGACGGCTCCGCGGCCACCGGCTGGGCGAGGCTCGGCGGCTCGTGGTACTACTTCTACTCCGACGCCGTCATGGCCACCGGCTGGGCACAGGTGAGAGGCCTCTGGTACCACCTCGGCAGCAGCGGCTCCATGCAGCACGACACGTGGATCGCCTCGGGCGGACGATGGTTCTACCTCGACGGCTCGGGCGCCATGGCCGTCAACAGGTGGGTCGGCGACTACTACCTCCAGGGTGACGGCTCCATGGCCACAGGGTGGGCGATCGCAGGAGGCACCTGGTACCGCTTCAGCGGAAGCGGCCGGTGGATGAGCAAGTACTGGGAATCCGGCACCTACACCTGCCCCGGCTGGGCCCCGATCAAGGGGAACAGGAACAGCGAGGGCGAGTGGATCTACCACCAGCCGTGGAACCAGGCCTATGGCCGGACCAAGGCGGAGGAGTGCTTCGCCTATCCGTCAGATGCGGAGGCCGCGGGTTACCGGCCCGCGAAAAGGTGATGTCCCGCCATCCGGCGCCGGACAATAGCACTCAAGCTCTCTCGACCTTCCGCACACATTTTCATCCACAAAGGCTCGGATCCTAGTCCACCAGGTCTTCTTCGGATACGGGACTGAGATTTGATGCGGCACGGATGAGAGCGTCGACACATCACATGCGTGGGGCGGAAACATCGGCTGATGTTTCCGCCCCACGCGCATATTCATCAGCGGCCTACAAGGATCTCCTCCCTGGATGGTCGCGCTCGTCGATGCGGCTCGCGCGTCGCTGTCCACCGGCCAGCCGCACCTGGCCATCGCCGAGCTGACCTCCTGGCGCGAGACCGCCGCGGCGATCACCGCGGGCCTGGGCTCCGAGCCGGTCGAGTGGCTCGATCCGGACGGGGCCGAGCCCGCCGGCCTCGTTGAGCGACCCTGATCATGGCGAAGGAAGGGCTGGTCCCCAGACCCGCGAAGAAGTCAGAATATGAGTTCCGGTTCGCCACGGCCGGGGCGCAGAGGGGCTGGCGCGACCTGGTCGCCACGATGCGCAATGTCATGGCCGACACCTGGGACTTTCTCACGACCACCCCCGCAACCAGGACACCGACGAACTACCCGCTGCGTGACAAGCTCGGCACAATCCATCGAGGCGGTAAGACCTACGAGCGCTGGCAGCACAAGCCGACCTTGAAGGGCGCCGCGCGGATCTGGTTCTATATCGAAGGTCGCACGGTCTACCTGGAACAGGTTCACACGAGCCATCCCAACGAGACAAAATGATGAGAGGATATTCGCGGGCGAGAACACCAGGTAGCACAAGCCGAATCCCAGCCTGAAGGCCGGCAGAACTCCGCTGCTACACGGCTGAAAACACCCGTACCGGACCGCCGAGCGGTCCGAAGGATGTCCGTCAGAATGACATTGGCGGCCCGCTCCGCCAAGGCGCGGGCAGAGAAGCCGCATGATTGCAAGGGTCTCTCTAAGAGAGCGGAGCGTCCAAAGGCCACAATGTCATTCTGACGGACACCTCGTCCCAAGCCCATGCCTGCGCACAGCATGGTTCCGCGCTCCACACACGATCGGGACCGCTCAGGCAGGTGCGCGGGTGAGAGCATCGGTCCCGACGACGCTCACGCATGCCGACCCGCACCCCTCAGGCGAACCGGCTCCGCGGTGAGCCGGAGCCCCACGACGTCACCTTCAAGAGTCGGCCCCAGCCGGGGCCGCCCCGGGGGCGACCACCCGAAGTCCCACGGACCGGGCGGCCTTGCTGAGCCTGCGGTCGTAGGTGAGGAGGGCGGCGGCATCGAGCCGCATCGCCGCTTCAAGGTGCAGCGCATCAAGGGTCCGCAGGTACGGCATGGGCAGCAGGCCGGCGCCACGGTAGACAGCCCGATCGAGAGCGGCTAGCGAGACACCGTCAAGGAGCCGAGTCACGTCAGCCTGATCAATACCCTCCCGGACGGCGAGACGACGCAGCTCGACCTCGAGGAGGTCACTGGAGACCAGCATGTCCGAGGTCTGGTCGAGCCAGCTCTCCAAGGCGTCGCTCTCGAGCCGCTCGACCAGCAAAGCCCCCAGGGCGGAGGTGTCGACATACACGACTGTCCGTGACGTCACTGCCGGTCCTCGCGCAGCTCATCGAGAGTCTCGGCAAGACTGGGCGCTCCGGCCTTCCGCGCGATCCCTAAAGCCGCCCATCCGCCCTGACGTCGTGCCGGTCGAACGATCCTCAACGCGGGCGCGGGCTCCTCGAGCGGCACGATCCTCGCCACCGGAACCCCCCTGTTGGTCACGACAAAAGACTGGCCCTCGCTCACTGCACGCAGCACCCGGCCAGACTCGTTGCGCAGCTCGCGCTGAGACAGACTCCTGAGCTGGGGCTCAACACCGGTCACGACCGCAAGTGTAGCATTCACGCTACATGGCATGGACGTGGACAGGAATGTGCCAGGGTCACCCGGCTCCAGCCCCCTCCCAGCGTGCCGAGCATCCGCCAGGGCCACAGAGCCCAAGACGCCGCCCCTCCGCGCTGTTACGCGCTGAAGCCGTCACACATTGAATCGGAACTCGACCGAGTCCCCCACCCCATCCATCGACCTCACGCTCAACGGCTGGAAGAAGGAAGGCGGGGCCTGGCACTACTACGACCGGGGCGTGAAGAGGACCGGTTGGCTCTCCGACGGCGGTTCCTGGTTCTATGGCTGGAATTCGGATCGATCTCAATGCGAGCGTTGGACGAACTCAATAGCGAAAGGGAGAGCTCCCGAGGTCACCGGATCGTCGCCGGCCGCCCGCCGCTCTCCTTACTTCTTGTCCTCAAGGGACGCCGAGCCGGCGTCGACGCTCACGTCGATAGCGCCTACGGGGCGGAAGGGTCAATGATCAGGTTGTTGCTGACGGACCCGGCTTCGGCTTTGGAGCTCACCGTGTAGTTGCCGGCGGGCAGGGCGAGCGAGGCCGACTCCGCGCCCACGTCCGCCGTCAGCCGCTCGGGCACCTGCGTGAACACACCCTCGACCGAACCGGATCTCACCTCCACAGCGACCTGCTCGGCGTCATCGATGTTCAGGTCGGCGCTGCCCGCAGCCACGTTCACGGTCACAACGTTCGCCGCCCCCGACAGGCTAAGGCTCCCGGCACTGACGTCCACAGTCGCGCCGTCCAAGTCGGCCTTGACGTCCAGGCTGCCGGCGTCGACACTCAGATCAGCCGTCAGGCTCTGCTCGCACAGGGACTGCGGGATCTCCAGGGCCACCTCCTCAGCGGGCTTCCCGAAGAACCAGATCTGGGGCAGCCAGTTGTTGTCGGACTCCTGCCAGACATGGACAGTGCCGCCCTCAGCATCCATGTGCCACCGGTCCGTCACGTTCTTCTGGGTCAGCACAAAACCCTCCGAAGCGCCACAGGTAACCGATAAGGCACCGGAGTCGACATCGACGTCCAGGTTCGTCATGCCGTCGGCGGCGACGGACACGGGATCGTAACTGCGGACGCGCATGGTGGTGATGAACGCCCCGAGAAAGCCCAGGATCATGACGGTTGCCAACAGGACGACACCCAGCCAGGCGAATGGGGACCAGCGACGGCGCGGGGCAGCCGACCCGGCCTGGGGCGCAGTAGCAGTCATGGGAGAGTCCTTTCTTCGGCGACGTGGACCAGGGCGGCCAGGACGCGGCGGTTCGAGTGCTCATCGGCGGCGAGGCCGAGCTTGAGGAAGATGGCGGAGACGTGCTTCTCGATGCTGGCGGCCGACAGGTGCAGGGCCTGCGCGATCGCCTGGTTGGAGCGCCCTTCGGCGATGAGTGCCAGGACCTGGCGCTCGCGGCCGCTCAGGCTCGACAGGCGGGAGTCGTGAGAGCGGCGGTTGAGCAGCTGGGCCACGACCTCCGGGTCGAGGACCACCGCCCCGTCGGCGATACGGTCCAAGGCGTCGAGGAAGTCGACGACGTCAGCCACCCGGTCCTTGAGCAGGTAGCCCAGCGCCCTGGTGCTGGAGGCGATGAGTTCCCCGGCGTAGCGCTCCTCCACGTACTGGGATAGGACGAGGACCGGCAGCTCCGGGTAGCGCTCGCGCACCTGCAGAGCCGCACGCACGCCCTCGTCGGTGAAGGTCGGGGGCAGGCGGACGTCCAGGATGCAGAAATCGGGCGGGTCACAGGCCAGGGAGTCCATGAGGCCGACGGCGTCGGGCAGGGCCGCCACGACCTCGTGGCCGACCTCAGTGAGCAGCCGGATGAGCCCCTCGCGCAGGAGAACGGAGTCCTCGCAGATCGTCAGGCGCACGGGAGACTCACCTCCAGACTGGTCGGGCCGCCGTCGGGGCTGGCCAGGGTGCAGGTGCCGCCGGCGCCGTGGACGCGCTGGGCGATGCCGTCCAGCCCGCCGCCGGGCACGATCCGGGCGCCGCCGACGCCGTCGTCCTCGACGCGGATCTACAGGCTGGTCTGCGGGGTGCCGGCCTCGCGGATGCGCCCCTGGACGCGGCACCCGGTGGCCCGGGCATGCTTGGCGGCGTTGGTCAGGGCCTCGGCGATGAGGTAGTAGGCGGCAGTCTCCGCTTCGCGGTATCGGGGGTCGGGCGCGGCACTTTCTCCGCCCGGCCCGACGGCGTCGTCGAGCCGCATGTCCAGCTCGACGGGTAGAGGGTTGCGAGCAGCCAGAGAGGACAGGGCGGCGTCGAGGCCGCGATCGGCCAGGACGGAGGCGTGAATGCCGCGGGATACCTGTCGCAGCTCGGTGAGGGCGGTCTTGGTGGAGGAATGGGCCTCTGCGATGAGAGCGCGGGCGCCGTCGGGGTCGGAGTCGATCTTGTGCCGGGCCAGGCCGAGGGTCATGCCCACGGAGACGAGACGCGGCTGGACGCCGTCGTGCAGGTCGCGTTCGATGCGAGTGCGCTCCAGCTCGGCGGAGCGGACAGCACTGGCGCGCTGCTCGCGGGTGGCGCGGACAGCCTGGGCGAGCTCGCGGCGGCTGGGAAGACTGACGAGCGAGGGGGCGAGGGCCGCGTGGGCTCTGGTGGCGCCGAGAGCACCCAGCGCCATAAGGACGCCGAGGACCAGCTGGAGAGGGGCGAGGCCTATCTGGCCGTCCACGAGGTGACGCAGTGCGGACCCCAGGAGCCCGGCTCCAGACAGGGCGCACCACAGGAGCACGAGCCCCATCAGCCAGCCGATCACGAAGGAGGCGAGCGGTCGGCACACGGCCAAGGACGTGCCCTGACGCCAGAGCCAGCGCAGGTAGGGGCCGAGGCGGGGCGCGGTCGGCCGCGAGGCGAGAGACACGGGAGTGCGGGGCAGGCCGTAGAGGTCCTGGACCCGGGCGGTCTCGAAGCGTGCGAGGCCGATCATGAGGTGGATGAGCAGGATGAAGAACAGCAGGCCGATCCCGAACAGGGCGATGGTCGTCGCCGCAAGCGAGAACAGGACGATGAGCAGGACGACCGGCGCGGTTCCGGCCAGGCCCAGGACGGCGAGGTGCGCGGCAGTCAGGCTCAGGGAACGGGGCGACGGCGCCGCGGACGGCCGGGTCGGGGCGACGGCGCCGCGGACGGCCGGGTCGGGGCGACG
>ERZ773063.323-NODE-323-length-31630-cov-5.307458_pt1 | contig 31630 bp, 43 predicted proteins | sample MGYA00580625_ERZ773063 | MGnify/ENA primary metagenome ERZ773063 (study PRJEB29015, sample SAMEA2738022) | human oral metagenome | biome: human oral; feature: human-associated habitat; material: dental | place: China | collected 2042 ... | reverse complement strand
CTCGCATCGCAAATCAAGCAGACAGCGGACAGTATCAACTCCACGGTGCAAAGCAAGGAAGCGGGGCTCAACAGGGCAATCTCGCAAGTCTCGCAGAAAGCCGACTCCATCTCAAGCACGGTAGTGGCCAACAAGCGGAGTCAAGATGGCGTGAACAGTCAACTCGCATCGCAAATCAAGCAGACAGCGGACAGTATCAACTCCACGGTGCAAAGCAAGGAGCAAAACCTTGTGTCGCAGATAACTCAGCAGGCAAATCGCATTACATCTGTGATTTCGAGCCTGAATAAGAACCCATCGGAGAGTGGATATTCTGCCATTTCTCAGCTTCAAGACGGCATTAACGCTCGTGTGGTAAAGGGCGATGTCATCAATCAAATCAATATGACTGCCACTGGAACGAAGATAGACGGAAAATATCTTCATATCACAGGAACAACATGGATAGACAACGATGTTATTGTTTCGGGAATGATTCGCTCGGGGGCAGTCAGTGCTGACAAGATAGCGTCAAGGTCTATTACTGCGGATAAGCTGAATGTGGATTCTTTGTCTGCGATGTCGGCTAACATAGGTCTTCTACGAACAAGGTCATCTGGGGCGCGTGTTGAGATAGAGAGTAACCAGATTCGCGTTTATGACGCAAACAATCATCTGAGAGTAAGAATGGGGGTGTGGTAATGGGGTAGGTCTACAGGTGTTCGGAGAAAACGGAGCGCTTCTACTTGACGTACCAGATAGGTTATGCCGATTTTTGGGGAGTATTAAGATCGGGCCGGACGCAGGAGTCTTTAACATCCCTGTTGGAGATAAGAGGCAGGCGTGGTGCTATATCTTGAAAATCAACAATGGGGTATGGCAATTTCCAGAAGGTGTTACGTTGGTTGGGAACACTCTCCGATGGGAAAAACAGCAAGATTCGCGAGCCTTTTTTATTGTTATTTACGGTGATTGTTGACGTAGGAGGTGCAGAAAATAGGATTATTTGAAGTTATTGACGAGAGGGGAGTTCCCCTTATAAACGAATCAACAGTGCAATACTCTCTTCTCTCTAAATACAAATTCCAAAAACTGACCAGAACACCTAACTTATATCCTTCTCTCGATACCGCCTTTGTGGGGTGGTATTATATTAAGCCGTTCCGATCTCTATCGCAAAGATTCAAGGAAGAATGTGTTGAGTTAGTCTTACCAAGGAGGACGGTGGAGGACTTGTATGCTGTTCACTGTAGTAGGTCAGATGTGATTATTGACGCAGATAGCGGCGTAGTTGATGGGGTAAACATAACGATAATCAAAGCATTAGTCCCAAAAGATATAAGCGATCTCGATGTCGTCTTAAAGTCTTTGACAGTGTTTCACTTTACTCTAAATGTTGTTTCAACGGGAAACGCTGGGTTACAAATATTTGACGAAAGTGGCAGGCTTACTTTTTGTTCTACTGTTCCCACCATGCGAATCCTTGGACAAGAAATGATTTATCGGCTAACAGACTGGAAAAATGAAACAGTAATAATCCCAAAAGGGCACTTTCAAGAAGGTAAAGATGTTGCTATTGTACTTTTTGACGCAGAGAGAAGTATGCACAGGGTAACGGTGTTAAATGAAGACGGAGCCTTTTCTTTTGAGCCGTTTGGGAACAAGTTTTTTGCGTACTTCCCAGACCGAGGGAAGGTTAATTTTCAAAACGAGGAATATGGAACAGATGGACTTCCACTTACTGACCGTATCGTTTGGGATGGGTACATGCAAAATGCTATAGCATACATGATTATTGACGTTACGGGTTTATAAGACTGCAAGTAACCTATATAGATATAAAAGGGGTGATAACTTGAAGGGATTCCAATATTTAGAACAGCGTGACACACAGGACGCTATCACGAAAGAGGGTGTGGTATCTAAGAAAACACCATTTGCTACAGCGGATAATGCGGGTATTTATGATACAATCGCAGAGAACTTTCGCTATCTGAAAGACGAGCTTGACAACATCACAAACACGAGTGAGATTTCTTCGATTCGTGATGAAGTTAAGCAGATGTACGAACAAATGAAGACGGACGGAAACTTCGGTGAAGTGGCTGCAAAAGCCCAAGCTCAAGAAGCACTAAAACAGGCAAAAGCCGCTGCGGAAAGTGCATCAAAGGCATCCGCATCGGAGAAAAATGTGCAAGAAAATACCGTGGTGGCAAATGATTTACTAGGTAACGTAAAGAGTGTCCTTGCGGAAACGAAGTCTATGCTTGACCGCATAAAAACAATGGCTACAGAGGGAGAGAAGAAACTCACAGAAGCTGAGACATCCATTGAGAACAGTAAACAAAAAGTGACATCACTGGAAGACTCTGTAAAAAAGAGCGAGAGCAACATCCAAACGATGGCTCTCGGAGTAGAGGGCGCTCTGGCTGAGGTGCGTAGTGCAAGGAAAGAAGTAGCCAATAATACAACACTTTCTCAAGAGCGATTGACCTATTTTCAAACCGCATCGGAAGAGATAAGGAATATCGCTAAAGACACTACTGCGTCGAAAGAATCCGCAAGCGAAAGTGCGTCATCGGCGAAAGCGTGGGCAACGTCGAAGGGTTCTCCCGATGATGATTTTGACCTTGAGTCTCCCACGGGTCTAACTCAGTCTTCGAAAGGGTGGGCGCTAGAATCGAGACAAAAGGCGTTGGATGCGAATCAGGCTATGACCACTATCAGAGAGTTGCGCAAGGCTGTCGAATTGGCAAGAGATACGGCGGTAAAAGCAGAGTCGTCAGCGAGGGCTATCCAATCTGTTGTTGACGTGGCAATGGGAGCAGCTCAGCAGGCATTGGCCGATATACAGGCTATTCGTAATACAATCGTATCGTCTGTTTCGTGGAAAGGCGTCATTGAGTCTTATTCCGATTTGCCTCAAAACCCTGAGAGTGGATGGATATACTGCATAAAATCTCCCGACGAGAATAATCATGTGAGTGCAGGTGATTACCTTATATGGAATGGCACGTCGTGGGATAATGCGGGTAAATTCATCGACATGACCAAATTTGTAAAGCTCGGAGATAACGCTCAGTTTGGGAGTGTCAATGGCTATACAATTCCAGAAGGCTCGGGGGAGTTTATTGTAAACAGTGACGCCAACGGAACAACAGGCCTCGGGTACAAAGTAAAAATCGGAAACATTGATCTATCTTGTGATGACTCTGGAGGCATAAATTTCACTGACGAGGGGGGCGGTATTGTCAGACTTGAAAACGTAAAAGCGTCATCAGCACGCGCTGCGGCGACGGCGGACAACGCTGTCAGCCTCGGGGGCAAGACGTTAGACGATATTACCAACATCATGAGAGATATGCAGGAGAACCTTAAGAATGCGCTGAATGGAGTTATCGACTCCAAGGCGAACGAACGGGTCAATAAGCATGGCGACACTATTGACGGCAAAATTGTTTTCGCACATGACACACTTAACCCAGAGAGATTGCAAACGATAAGATCTGTATTTCCGGCTCATTATTATCATCATTACTGGCGTGAAGATGACAGGACGACATACATTCATGCTTATCCAGAAGTTACGCCGCCAGATAATCCCACGGTTTTTGCTTTTCGAGTCGGAACCGGCAATAAGCAATATAAGGGATATATCCTCGATAAGGATGGCTTCCACGGCGATCTAAAAGGTACGGCAGATAATGCTACTGTCGCGCAGTATATCGCGAATGATCACGTAAACATGCGCTTTCATTGGAAAGATCAAAGTGGGCAGCCTGTATGGGTGTGGGGCATGAACGGCGGCGATCCAGGGCATTCTTATGTATGGAATCCATCTAATTTCAGCGTCGCTCATGCGAATACGGCGAATCGTCTTGCGGGTACTCAAACCATAACCGGTAACACAGACTGGAACACCTTGACCGAGCCTACGACTTATAGAATCCAAAATTGCACAATGAATGACGCTCATCATGCGCCGCTGAATGAATATAATTTCGGTATTCTTGTTGTCCATCGTTTAGAAAACGGAGTAGACAATGAGAATCGAACTGTGCAGATATATTATCCTCATAGAACACGCGGTTACTGGTCTAGGCTATATAACGGTCCCGCTGATTATCGCGCTGAAAATTGGCTGCCGTGGGTATATATTCCGACGCATGATGAGGTAAATGTAATCGCGGAGCAGAAAGCGAGTACCAAAGTCAATAAATCCGGCGATACAATGACAGGAGATCTGACTGCGTCGTCAATTTACGCCAATGATTGGTTTAGGGTAAACGGCGAAAATAATGGCATCCACTGGCAAAAATACGGCGGCGGTTGGTACATGACCGATAAAGAATGGATTCGCGCATGGGGAGGTAAAGGTATCTATACGTCCGGAACAATGAAAGCTGGCGACGGCTTTGAAGGAAATCTCAGGGGAACGGCAACAAATGCTGAACGCCTTGGTGGAAAGACGCTCGAAGAAGTTATTGCCATGGTAAGGAGATAAAAGAAATAAGGAAGGAGAAAATTATGTTTAACATCGACAAAGTAAAAGTCGTATATGAGTACGACAAAAACGGCGTTCTGTGTGGAACGCAAATTCTTGGAGAACGCAACAAAGATACGGCAACGGGGAAGTGGGTATACCCTCCGAACACAACTCCTGTAGCGCCTCCTCCGAATCGGAAGGGGTATTGTCTGGTGTGGAAATTCGGTATGTGGTCCTATCGACCGTATGAACCGAAGATTGTACTGTCTGAAAAAGCCCAGTTGGAGAAAGAGTATAAGGATGCTCAGGCAAATTGCGCGAAGAATATCTCTCTTGCTTTCTTGCGTGGAGACACCGAAGCTGTAAAGAGTATTCGTGAAGACTTTGCGGAAATTCAACAGGCATACAACGAAATCACAATGGAGGTTTGATATGGGAAGATTTTTTAAGTTACCAAAGCGTTGCCCTTATTGCGCTCATAAGCTAAACAAATTTGAACAGTGCAAGAACCCGAACTGTATCATTGGGTATGTTCCCGATAAGAAAAAGACTACGGCGACGACTACGACAACAGAGAGCGCAAATGAGGAAAGCACCGAGCACGATGGTACAACCACTACGACGGGTGAAGACGCATAAAACAGAAAAGAGGTGACAACACGGAACAGGAAACTATAGAATATCGGCTTAGGATATTAGAGGAGCAATCTTCAAAAATCCTTGAGTCGTTGAATGAGTTGCGAAAAGAGCTTCCTGCTCAGTATGTAGCGAAAGAGGTCTACAACGCAAGGCTTCTAGGAGTAGAAGGGAGGGTAAAAGAGTTGGAGAAAAGCAAGGACACAGCATTTTGGGCTATTGTGGCCGCAATGGGGTCGGTCTTGCTTACTCTGATTCGCATGGCGATTGGGCACTAAAAGAAATCTCATCGGGAAAATATGGCGCAGCATTATCGGCTCTGCCGTTGACTTCTCCGATTGGGTACGACACAACACGTTTACATGTGCGGCGCTCTTGGCATTAGCTTGGAGCGCTTTTTTTATGGCCGTGGGCACGAGTTGGCTTATTGGTTTCTGGCTTAATGGCATCTGGGGCTATAAATTCGAGTTGGCTTCTGCATGGCAAGGCCTATTAGGGGCGTTGGGCGCGATCCCGAGCCTGTATGGGTTGGTCAAGCAGTCGTTGGGCAAGTATCGCATAGACAGCGAGCTTAACTCTCCCGAAGGAGAAAAACCACGATGAACACGACGACTACGACGCACTACGACGTGCTACAACGAGACAAGGAGGACGAATGAGGAAAGTAACATTACAAGAAATCTATCAAATGGCATCGGACGCACGAGATACAATCTGGCATGATGCTAATTTGTATGGGCGTGAACCGAAGGTGTATCTGCATTGGAGCGCAGGTCATTATGGGCAGTTTTTCGACGACTACCACATCAACATCGACTCTGACGGCAGTTTTTATGTGGCTACGGATGATTTCTCCGATATGCTGAATCATACGTATCGAAGGAACACGGGCAGTATCGGCATTTCTATGGCTTGCTGTGCATTTGCTACGACCAACGACCTGGGAGATGAACCTCCTACGACGGCGCAGATTGATGCCATGGCGCAGGCTATCGTCGCTGTGTGTGAAGGATTGTGGCTCACGATCAACAAAGAGCATGTTATGACCCACGGCGAGGCTGCTGACAACGAAGATGGCATTTATCCGCACGAATACTATGGCCCGAGAACGACGTGTGAGCGCTGGGATTTGGAGCTATTAGGTACGTCCGAGAGCAATACGTTTAGCCCTTGGGCAACAGGCGGAAGTCGCGGAGGAGACGTGCTGCGTGGCAAGGCTCTGTGGTACAAGAACGAAGGCGGTTTGACTTTTGGATAAAGAGGAGCTGGCTCGCCTGCAAAAACTCCCTCTTGAAGAAAAGGTAGCCATGACCAAGCTAAGGATCGTAGAATGGTACGAACACTGGAATGGCGCTGTCTATGTGTCTTATCCACATCGCAAGAGAACTTTATCCCGATATGCCCGCAGTATATACGGACACAGGCTTAGAGTTCCCGGAAGTCCGTAAACATGCGATCAATACGCCCAACGTAACGGTGGTCAGTCCCGAGATGAATTTCCGTAAGGTCATAGAAGAATACGGCTTTGTTTATCCAAGCAAGGAAATAGCTAGAGCTATATACTATGCGAAAAAGGGTAGCAGGTGGGCAGTTCGGAAAATGAACGGATGTAGGGCTGACAATGGAGAACCAAATGGCTATGTGCAAGATCGTTATGGCAAATGGAACTTCCTTCTGGACGCGCCTTTCAAGATCAGCGGAATGTGCTGTGAAATTATGAAAGAGAAGCCTCTCAAAAAGTTTGAAAGGGAGCATAAGCTAAAGCCTATCGTTGGAACAATGGCTTCTGAGAGTAACTTGAGAAAGAAAGCATATCTCCAAACGGGGTGCAATGCCTACACACAAAGAAACAAAAGGTCTGCTCCCCTTAGTTTTTGGACAGAACAGGACGTTTTGCAGTACATCATTGACCACGGTATCAAAATTCCATCGGTGTACGGCGAGATCGTGAGGGATAAAAAAGGCAAATGGTACACCACAGGAGAAAAACGTACCGGCTGCATGTTTTGCCCTATTGGATGTCATCTTGAAAAAGAAAACAGACTCCGGCGCATGAAGAAAACTCATCCTAAGATCTATGACTACTGCATGAATCAGCTAGGCATGTCTGCGTTTTTAGACTACATTGGAGTGAAATACTGATGGAGAGGGCTGCGACTGCTACGACGGCGGCTATCCCCTCTATTAGCGTGTTTACCGACTGTGGAAGCAAGACGCTGGTCATGAGGGTCCCTTATGAGTTTGCGGCTAAGATGGTAGCATCTGTTCCTATGTGCGAGGAAAAAGAGACGCTTGTAAAGTGGCTCGGAAGGCAGAGTTCTCCCGATTTGAAGAAAGAACTGAGAAAATATAAGGTGGAGGTATAACATGAAGATTGATCTAAAGAAAATCAAAGAAGATGTCAACGACGTGTCGTACTCGGCATACAGTTGGGTATCGTATATTGGCTATGTTGTATGGAACGAAACAAAGAAGCATTGGAGGATTCCTGTAGTTGTTCTCTTGTGCATCGGCTTGTTCCTGTGCGGATGGTTCTCTTGTATGCGCCACAATGCGAATGTAAAAGAGATCGAAAAGCCTGTAGAGATTCCAGTCATGCAGAAGGTTGTTGAACGCGTCGAAGTACCTATCGAGGTGCCTGTCTACGTTAAGGGTGACACTGATGTTCGGTATGTCGAGAAAGAAACCGACAAGGACGCTGATGTGGAGGTGAAGCAGCCTCCCGCGAAGGTCAAGATGGCATACAACGGCAAGGAATATGAGTTTGACACAGTGGCGAATGAAACCCATAAATTCGATAAGGGCAAGCTGGTTGTTGAACAGGAATCAAAGACTACGCTCGATGTTACGCCCATTGTCAAGCGCGAGGTCGACATTGCGGTGAAGGAAACGGCCGTAGAGATGAACAAGCAGAAGGAAACCGCAGTCAAAGAAGCTGTCTCCGATGAGAAGAAAAAGGGCAGGCGTACAGCTATTGAGTCTTTTTTTGCTGGCATGGGCGCTACTGCATTGATCCTGGCACTGTAAGAATGGGGAGTGCGACGGGAAACTGTCGTGCTCCCGTTTTTGTATAGAGAGGAGTGGAACATAATTACAAAAGGTATGATGTCCAGTAACACAGATATGTGGGCAACTCCACAAGATTTCTTCGATGAGCTAAACCGAGAGTTCAAATTCAACACAGACGTATGCGCTACACCAGAAAATGCAAAATGCCCAATCTATTTTACGCCAGAAGAGGACGGCTTATCCCAGAAATGGACTGGGGTATGTTTTATGAATCCACCTTACGGCAGGCAAATCGGAAAATGGGTAAAAAAGGCATACGAATCTGCTCTTGGTGGTGCTACCGTGGTATGCTTGGTGCCGTCTAGGACTGATACGAAGTGGTTTCAAAATTACTGCTTAAAAGTGCTTCGTGGTAATGGTATTCGTTTTGTTCGAGGCAGACTTTATTTTAACGACTCTAAAGGGCGTGCTCCCTTTCCTTCGGCGGTAGTGATTTTCTCTCCCGAAACACTAGGTGTGGCGTTATGAGCATGGAGCTAAACAAGATATACAACGGGGACTGTATCGTTGGGATGCAGTCCCTTTCTTCTTGTAGCATTGATCTTGTAGTGACAGACCCTCCATATCTGATGAAATATAAGACGAATCATAGGAAGAACAAGCATCATAAGTTCTGTAGAGAAATTGCCGGAGATAATGACTTCGGGTTTATCGAAGCCTATATCAAAGAGTGCTACAGGGTACTCAAGGACAACTCTGCTATGTATATGTTCTGTAATGCCAAGCAGATAGCGTTTTTTATCAACATGGCGAAAGACGTAGGATTCAAGCTTAAGAATATCATTATATGGGTGAAAAATGAACATACAGCAGGAGACTTATATGCGGCATTTGGGAAAAAGTATGAGTTTATACTGCTCTTGAATAAAGGCAGGAGAATCTTTAACGGAAAAAGGCTTACCGATGTGTGGAGTTTTAGTAGAGTTCCGTGGCAGCATCAAATTCACCAGAATCAGAAACCGCTGGCCTTGCTTGAACAGTGCATCAAATGTCACTCCGATGAGGACGATGTCGTGTTGGATGGTTTTATGGGCAGCGGCTCTACTGCCATTGCAGCGCGTAACCTTGGCAGAAGGTTTATTGGCTGGGAAATAGATAAGGAATACTACGATATAGCTCAGAAACGGCTAGGACAAGCGAAGGAGGAATCATGAAGAAAATCGCATCCGTATGGTTTGATACAGACCGACAGAAATATCGCGTATGCACAGGACGACGGCTGAAAACTCACGTCGGGAGATACGAAACAAAAGAGGAAGCCGAAGAGGTAGCAACAGCTGTAGACAGAGCTTATTGTGTTGGATGGCTTGAGGCAATTCATAACGTGGCAGAGATGTCGGATATCGCGAATAATGGGTTTAACACAAGGGACTACCCTTCGGAGGAAACTCCATGTTCGTAGGACTGCATAGGCATAGTCACTATTCTAAGCGCGATGCTGTGGCTAAAATTCCCGACATTGTAAATCGAATCGGAGAATTGGGGCAGACGGCTTGGGCTTTGACAGACCACGGAACGACATCTGGGTTGATGGAAGCCTACAAGGTCACGCAGAAATACAACAAAGACCACGGTACAAATATCAAATTTATCTTTGGCATGGAAGCATACTGGATTCCGAACTACTACATCAAAGATCGTAAGGCATCTTGTCATATATTGTTGTTGGCAAAAAATACTGTGGGCTACAGGAATCTCCTTCGTTTGTCTACGATTGGCTACGGAAATTGCGGACAGAATCCCGATAACTATTTCTATACCATGCGCTTGACTACGGAAGAAATAGAGCACCACAAAGAAGGCATCATCGTCACATCCGCTTGCATGGGGGGTATACTGAACCCAAAAACAGAGGTTGAGGGTAACACTACCATGTGGGATAAAAACCTCGCCTACGAGCGCGCCAGGGCGTTTCAGAGCATATTTGGTGATGACTTCTACCTTGAGATTCAGTGCGCTACAGATGACGAACAGATAGAGTACAATAAGCGAATCGTGCAAATGGGCAAGGATTTAGCCATACCTGTCTTTGTGACCGAGGACAGCCACTACGTCTATAAGCATGAAGCCGATACACACCGCAGATGGCTTGGGATAGACCCTATAGAGGGAACGTACTACCAGACCGACGACTACTATATCCATTCCGAAGAGGAGGTAAGGGCTGCTCTGCAATATCTTCCCGATGAGGTAGAAGAAGTCGTATCAACAACAGCGGCGATAGCCGATAAATGTGAAGCCGTAACTATTCCTTTCGGCGAGAATCACTTTCCGTCTATGGACTTGGGTAACAAGACACCTGTGGAGGCAATTCGAGAAGTGGTTCAAGAAGGCTGGCAAAGCAAGATAGAGAATGTAGTACCAAAAGAAAAGCATGATGTCTATCGTAAACAGGTAGAACATGAATTAGCCATTTTGGAGAAGATAGACTATATCAACTATTTGCTTATGACTCATGATTTTGTTCGAGCGTGCAGAAGCGATGGTATACGAATCGGAGTAGGAAGAGGCTCCGTTGGTGGCTGTCTTGTGGCGTACCTTATGGATATTACGCGCATAGACCCTATCAAATATGGGCTGATTTTTGAGAGATTTGCACACGACAAGAGAAGTTCGAGCCCAGATGTGGATATTGATGTACCTAATTCTCGCAGGAAGGATGCTATACGGTATCTTGAGGATAAGTATAAGCTGGTCTATCACGTTCGTACCTTCGGGTACATGGGAGAACGTGCCGCTATCCAACGTGCAGCGAGAGCGTTGGGCTATGATCCATCTGTGTTGAGAAAACTTCCCAAGACCATTGAGGAACAGACAGATGGAGCTTTGAAAGACCTCGCATCTAAATTCGTGGGGATTATTCAGAATTATGGCTGTCACGCATCGGCGATTATGCTCTTCCCATCTGACCCTACGCAATGGTGTGCCATCGAAAAGCAAGGCGATGATTATGTCTGTGCTTATGAATATCACGACCTTGAGAAAATGGGATTACTCAAAGAAGATGTGCTAGGAATAAAAACTCTGGATGCTATAGAAAACGCTTGTGCTATGGCTCACGCCGACGTAGAAAACCTTCCAGATGACGACAAGGCTACGTTTGACATGTTGTGTAGCGATGATGTTCTAGGATGCTTCCAGATAGAGTCTGGGGGCATGAGGAAGATAATTAGAGGAATCAAGCCCAGTAGCGTGTTCGACCTTATACCGTTGGTAGCCTTGTATCGACCGTCTACTATCCAATCGGGAACAGTGGACGACTTTATAGAGCGGCGAAACGGCAAGGAATATGATGTGCTGCACCCAAAACTCACCGAAGCATTATCCGACACCTACGGAGTTATGCTTTATCAAGAGCAGGCCATGAAGATTGTTGAGATAATGGCGGGCTACGACCTCGGCCAAGCGGACATGTTTCGCCGCGCCATCGGGCGAAAGATACCATCAGAAATGGCAGAGCTAATTCCTCAATTCGTAAATGACGGCAAACGCCTGGGTGTGGATTCTCGGGTTATGGAGAAACTGGCTGAATGGCTGTCAAACGCTGCTGCGTACCAGTTCAACAAGTCCCACAGTGCTGCATACGGCTATACATGCTATCAGACTGCGTACCTCAAGGCGCATTATCCTGTCGAATACTTCTGCTCATACCTCAATGCTTACAGGGGAGACAAGCAGGAAGATCTGTTGATATACATCCACGATGCGAAGCAACATGGCATTACCATCCTGCCTCCGGATGCACGATCAGACACTTGCGACTGGCACATCGAAGAAAAAGACGGCAAGAAATGTCTGCGGATGGCCTTAAACTATGTCGCGGGCGTTGGTGATTTGCCTGTTCCGCTACATGACTACAGATGCATACCCAAGGACAAAGCGGAAGCGCTCATAAAAGCGGGTGCATTTGATTTTCTTGGAGACAGACAGAATATGCTCGAAAACCTCTACAAAGCAGGCACACTAGACAAACTGGAAAAGCAACTGGCTACGGCGACCGAACGCTACGAGAAGAATAAAGCAGAGTACGAAAGGGCAAAAGATGGTACAAAGAAAAAGTCTGACGCTCATGCGAAAATGCTTAAATACTCCAATCAGAGATGGGAACTAAGCCAGAAGATCGAGGAAGCGAATAAGACCTGCAACGATAAATTTGACTCCACGGCAGCAGAAATGGAAGTATTAGGGATGAGCTTCAACGATGTTTTCTCTCGATATGATACGTCAAAATACAGCGAGCCAGAGATTGATGCCAATGGCAAGATCGTAGAGAACAGCAATAAAATACGCATTGTCTTGGGCGTTGTAAGACGCATTAAACACTGGAAGCAAAAAAATGGTAAGCCTATGATGTTTTTTGCAATAGAATGTCCGAGCGGCAAAGCATACGACCTTGTAATGTTCAACTCCTGCTACACTCCCATTGAGCTAAATAAGGTTTATGTAATGTCTTTGAAGGGGAATAAGTTTAGAAAGTTGATGTAAATAAGTATAAACTACCTTGACTAATCGAGAAAAGGTTGATATGCTTGTCGTGATGAGAGATGTAGTTTATGGGAAGGGAGGCTGTAGTGAGCATTTACTCAAATGCACGAAAAACTTTTCCGGCAAGCGTGCTATATTCTTGGTTAGAAGATTACCGTATCGATCACGAACTAAGACAGTGGGAGATCTCAGAGAAGCTCGGATGGAAGTCTCAATTTTATGGCGGTCTAAGGAGGAAAAAGACTGTTAATATTCGCACAGTTTTGCACGTTGGAGAAAAACTTGGGGTAGACCCAGACGACATTCTTTTTCTTGTGGATGGAACAGAGAGAGCTATAGGGGAAATCCTAAGACAATATCCAAAAGAGGTCGTAAGGTGGATGGCCACCGATGAAGGGAGGGAGGTTATCGTAAAAGCGTATACGAGTAAGATTATCAGTGAAGCAAAAAGAGAACTAAAAAACAAGGTTAATTATGTGGCTCAAGAAGTCATGAACGCATGTTAAAGCATAAGCTACATCATAGTTTATCATCAAAATAGGGACTGTTCACTTGTCATTAGACTTGTGTTCAGCCCCTATTTGTCGTGCTGTAGCGCGTCTTAGAACGTCGTTAGAGGAAGATACTATATCATGTTTCTGATGGGTTTTCTTTTCTCTTCCTTATCTGAGGTTATATTGCCTCCTTCTTCTGTCTTACTGAGTTCTACCAATAATTTTTTGTTGCTTTCTATAATAGAATCCACATCAATTTCTCCGATATGACTGTCAACATCGTTAAGCACTTCCGCTTTTACGGATGCTAAAACAGCATTTGCGTCAACGCTTTTGAGGTATGTATTTGTTTCCTTGTCAGAGTTTACATCATAATTCTCATCGGAAGAAGGATTATTTAACGCATTAGCTTCCGTATTACCATTTACGTCATATTCTTTATCGTCTTTTGTAATATCACTTGAGAATGTTGAGGAAGAAGCAGCGGCATCAATGTCTTCGGCGTTTGGAATTTCCTTTTTTATAACATCGGCCACCATAGCTTTAATGTCGTCGGACAAAGGCGTTTTACTCGGCTTCGGCTCTACCTTTGGCTCAAAAACGGGAGTCTCTTTCGGAATAACCCTGAGCGTCAGATCGGAGTCTTCTGAGAGAACTTCACGAGCTTTTTCTAGCCCGATAAGCTCTACTGTTCCGGCGATTTTTGTTGCCTTTGGGATAGTCTTCTGGTTGAGGGGATTCAGTATTTCCAGCCCGATGCAAGCTCCAATAAACGCAGACAGGTGAACACCAAGTTCCTTTGATTTGGTTCTCGCGTACTGCATTACGCTCGATTCCAGTGAGATGGCAGTCGTTAGCTTGCTCATTTCTTCTCCCCCTCGTAGTAGCCATAAGCATTTGCAAACACAGCCTTTTCTTCGTCAATAGTGACGTAGGGAGTGTCCTTAAAGTAGGGTGCTATGAATGACGTGCCTCCACCGACAATATAGAGAGCGTCAATTTCCTTGAAGTTCCAGTGCTTTCTCGCGATACGATTCCGTATGCCGGATGCCATATCAGAGAAGGCCTTGTCGGCCACGCCCCGAACTTTGTCGATGTACTTGCGTGCAGCGTAGTCTTCAACCTCAAAACCCAGCTCGTCTGCCACGGCCATTGCGATCTGCTGATAGGCGTTGATTACGCCGATCTCGTAGGAACCGCTCCGATCACGGATAAACGTGCCTTCGTTGAAATACGCTACGTCTACTGTCTTCTGCCCGATGTCGATAATACCCACGATCTTGTGACTAATCGAAGGGTCGTCCTTGAGTAAGAGGTTGTAGACAGCCTCAGACTGGGCATAAACCTTGACTTTTGTGATAACGATATGGCGCTTTTTCCCATTGTAGGTTACGTCGTATTCGCCCTTGAGCCTTTGCAGCTTCTTCGCCATAAAGCCATAGTCTCCGATGGGCAGACCCAGCAGAACTTCATCCTCGAAGTCTCTCTTGCTGGTAACTTCGCAAATGGCGGTGAGCATGAAAATCTTGTGACGCAGGATGTCCTCCTTATTGAAAGGCGACTCTCCGTTCATTTTGAGCGCGGTCATACCGACGTGGTACCTCGCACCGTCAAGCTCAAGCAACTGGTCGTCTTTCTTCGGAACGTAGCCTTCCCACGCAGGAGCATAGATGCTCGGAAATGCTGACAGCTCCTCTCCGTCGTATGTCTTTACGTTACCAAAGCCGATGTCAATGCTAATCATTTTTATACGCCTCCTTTTACTGCATTATATATTCGCTTTCATAATATGTCAATATATATATTTTATATTAGCAACATAATGTGCTTTATAATATATATGTGATGAGAGATAGCGAAAAGAGGAGACGAATTGAGGGAAAAACTTTTTTGCGGACGGGGATTGACAGCTCGCGCTACCTCCTATACAATGGTTGTGGATAAAGTATGTCAGCGGAGTTATCCACAGGCGTGAGCCATAGACTCCTCTGCGGGTTAAAAAGACAAAGAGTCAAAAACCAGTACCCTCAAAAATCCCTTGGAAAAGGGCAAAGAAAAAAGGCACCTACCGATTGCCGTCGGTAAATGCCTAATTGGAACGAGTCTCGCACACTCGTTTTAGCCCAATTTCTATAGCTATTATACAGCCGTAGTCGTTGGAAGTCAAGTACCTAGCGTGCTCAAAAGTGCGTTGGGTACTTTTTTTATGCAAAAAGTGCAAATCGAAAAAAGAGTCGAATCGTGAAATCGGCCCCGTTATATGCAAGAAAAAATCTATATTGACCTCAGTTTTATGTCTGATCTAGCCAGATCGGGAGAGCCAGGGGGCAATGTAGTAGTGTTGAGATGGCAAACGATCACTCTAAAATAACCTAGCGGCCTCCGTCACGAGGACTTGTCGGCCGTGTATAACTCCGTTAGAGGGAGCTTATTTCTTCTCGATGCGGTAGGGGTGCAATTCCTCTATCTGATGCTGCGGACTTCATCCCTGCGGCTAAACCGTCCTGTGATACGCGTGATGAGCGTAGATGAGGCAGGCTACCGAAGTGTTTAGGCAACACGACTGATAAAGGCAGACCGAGACAGTACGAAGGAGTAACTATGCCTATATGGCGCTACAATGCACCGTGTAGGCTATTTTGTTTTCGATAGGTAGTAAAAGCGACCGACGGCGACCGACCGACTGGCCTTACATGGCTGATCGTTGCGTCCTTTCGGCGCTCCTGCGCTTGGATTCTTTTTTTTTATTAAAAGTGTCCATAGGGCAGGGCTCCCTCTAGCTCCCTCCCTCCTAGCCTGACATAACTCAGTCCAAACTGCAAGCACTTAGGACAAATTTAGTAAAAAGACTTGCATCTGAGTGACCATCGAGCTATAATCATCGAGCGGTATCGAGTGCAACTAAGAGCAATCGAGCGCGATAGAGAGAAAAGACAAGTGCGAAAGGTGGTTGGCAAAGGTGAAGCTGATGTGGGTTCAAGAAGGAAAGATGGTGGCTGCTTCTAAGGAGAAGGTAGAAGAATGGCTTACTGACACTCTCCCGATGTTTCTGAAGGCAATGATGGTGAAAGTGTACCGGACAGACGGGAAGCCATTTGAACTGGAAGTAAAAGTAAAAGAATGAATATTAAGGAAAAACGAATAGAAAGGGGACAAATGTATGACGAATGTAAAGAAGGAAAATCTTGGTGAGAAACTTCGTGCGCCATTTTCAGCAAATGACCTTGAATGGCGAATCGGAAGAACCATCGGTGGTGATAAGGGGGTTATGCTTCCGTATGTGACAGCCAGGGGCATCCAGAACCGCCTTGACTCTGTGTTCGGCGTAGAGGGGTGGGGTGCATCCTACGAGGTGATTCCAGAATACGGCGTGATTTGTACGATCACCTGCGTGGGTGTCGATGGTAAGACAATCACGAAAAGCGACGGCAGCGGATTTACACAGGTAGAAGCCCTCAAGGGTGGTATTAGCGGCTCTCTCAAAAGAGCAGCGGTGCAGCTTGGTATTGGGCGCTACCTGTATGACCTTCCCGATGTGGTGGTGAGCGTGAAGAACAAGAGGTTCTATGGCACAATTACTCTGCCGGACGAGTTTCTGCCAAAGGAAGAGCGCACGGGCAATTCCGAAGTAAAGGTGTCGTATAAGTCGCGAGGGTCTTATGAAAGGGCAAACTCAGAATCAAAGGACTCTCCGAATGTTGCCAAGGGTGAAATGACACCGGAAGTTGAATCTGCTATGGATTTTGTGGTGCAGCACGACAAATACAACGAAGGGAAGAAGCTCCGCGACGTGTGGGATAAGAGCTTGGTGTTCCTCGCAAACGGCAGGGGAGAGCAAGCGAAGATGGCTACTATCGTGGCAAAATACAAGGGTTTGATGTAAAACACAGTAAATAAAACACGGTAAAAATGTATTATATATGATATGCCAAAATATAATACGGATTGCATAGAGATGAATAATATAAGAGTTATATGGAAATACGATGTAATGTCATCGTTCTATGTAACTCTTTCCTTATATCCGTTTATATACAGTATAAGATATATTATATTACGTTTTATGTTGTGTTCCATATAGAAACAAGCAGAGAGGAACTTATTATGAAATTCCCTAAAACTGTAAAGGACTTCTTGTCGCTGACACTCAAGCAGCAAATTCACACCTGCGCCCTTATGTATTTGAGCGCCAACGGGATTGCCCCATTCCACAAAGGTAAAATCGACCCAAGGTATTTTGGAACAAAAGCATATTTGTCGAAGCTGCCAACGCAGATCATCAAGAATATCGTGATTATGTTCATAGAGTCGCCAAGACCATGTGAGCTAAAAAATCTTCCAGACATGGCAAAAGAATATACAACGAAAAAGCAGAGCGATGCAGCGCGAAAAACAGCGAAAGAAATCACATCGAAGAAAGAATACGAGCTAGACATAATGAGCTTTTTGAGGGAGGGGTAAGACATAGACGTAAAAACATTGGTCGGTCAAGTAGATTTGGTTGACTATGCCGAGAAGTTTACAGACTTGACAAAACAGGGAGATGTATATAGGGGAGTCTGCCCAATCTGTAAGCACGACAACAATACAGAGTTTGCCGTCTACAATCACAAGACGTACCACTGTTGGGCTTGTGGTTCTGGTGGTGACATCATCAATCTGATTCGCGATATAAATAACATAGACTTCTATACTGCCGTTGAGAAACTTGCAGAAGAGATGAACGTGGACATTACGCGTGATTCAAACTACACCAAGAGAAAAGAAACGGTCACGATCAGAGAGCAGAAGGCGAAAGAAGCTCATAAGCGAGTAAGCGTTGTTACGGATTACCTACAAAAAGAGAGGGGTCTTTCTCCCGATACGATAAACTACTTCATGCTTGGAGCGGACGGCTACGGTAACGTGACAATTCCCTTTGTTGACGAGAATGGACGCTATGTCGGTTGGGCTATTCGTCGTTTCGAGGGTATGCCCAAGTATCTTACGAACAAGAATGATGCCATATTCACAAAATCGGAATTTCTCTATAACCTTCGCGGGGCTAAGAAGCTGCTCAAGAATCGGCTCTACCTCGTCGAAGGCTTTTTTTGCGCCATGAGCCTGCATCAAGCCGGATGCGCCTGTGTAGCATATAACTCTTCGCAGCCGTCGAAACAGCATTTACAGCAAATCGCGGAGCTACAAAAGGTATACGAAGAGCTTACAATCACAATCGTGCCAGATAATGATGGCGTGGCTTACCCGCTGATTGAAAAGGTGAGGAAGAATATCCTCAGGTATGCGCCGTCCCTACCTGTTGAGATTTTGATGCTCCCAGAAGGAATAAAGGACGTAAACGAATACTTTGCCGGAGGCAAGACCCTCGAGGAGTTTGAATACCTTCCTCGGATGTCTATGGACTTATTTGTTCTCATCGGGAAATTAGACAAATGCGCCAGTGGAGTGGCAGAACGCAAGGTCGTAGAGGCCTACGCATCGTCAATCCGTGACAATTTGTCACTCCTTCATCTTTCCGACTATCTCTCTGATCGGTGGAAGACAGACAAAAAAGCTGTGCAGGATTTTCTTCATGTATCTCAAGAGGGAGTGTGCTTGGTCGACGACCTTAAAGACCCTGAGACTTGTGCAGCGGAAACAATCCAGATGCTCAGAGAGCCTGCTATGCAGTACGGTGTGCCTACGCTAGACGAAGGTATTCGTGGAGCAGGAAGGCGCAAAGACGTAACCATCATCGGTGGGCAGAGCGGTACGGGAAAGACACTGTTGACTGTGGGGATGGCTGCCGATATGGTGGTTCGCCAGCGCAAGAATGTTGTGTACTTTTCCATGGAGATGAGTGCGGGAGCATTGTATGAGCGCGTATTGGGGTATCTCTTGCAGAAGAGTTCGGACACTGTAGACAAAATGCTTCTAGCGCGTGATGAGCTGGTGTTGAACGTGCTTGAAAAGTTGCAGAACTACCTCTATGTCGTAGATAAGAATGGGCTGTCTATGAGGGAGATTGATAAGTACGTCAAAGAGGCAAACGCAAAGAAATTCGACGGAAACCTTGATTGTATCTTTATCGACTACATCCAGTACATGAAGGGCATGAGTACCTATGAAACATTCGCAGAAACAGTCAAAGGGTTGAAACCGCTGGCGAAAGAAAATAACATCCACGTTGTGGCACTCAGTCAGTTGAACCGTGAAGCAAAGCCCTGGGATAAGCCGGATATGGGCAAACTCAAGGGTGGTGGAGATTTGGAGGCTTCTGCCGATGAGATATTGCTCATGTGGCGACCTGGGAAAGACCCGATGTTAATGCCGGAAGAGGCAGATATGAAGCGGAACGTAGTTATGCTATCTGTGGGAAAGGCTCGACATGGAAGTAGAGTAGATGAAGTAGAAATGGTTCTCGATACGTCAATCAGCCGTATTCGACTGCCGGATTAAGGAGGAGATAACTCATACCATACAGCAAATATATATGTCCAGACGGGCATACTTGTGATATATCGAAATGTCTTGAGAAATGCCGTATTCCTCACATGTTTGACGCCAATCGCTGCTTATCGCATCGCACATTGACCGCCATATCGGAACAAAGGGAATGGAAGGGAAAGCCGTCTGCTACACAGCTTCTCAGCGGGACGAGAGAAGAATACCTCAAGATAAAGAAAGACTACGCGATTGACCCACAGAACGCCATTTTCGCTATTTTCGGGACAGGATGCCATGCCTTTTTAGAGGGATTTATGGAAAATGACAAGATGATTGCGGAGAAACGACTGACAGACCCAACGGGTACCTACACAGGGCAGTTCGATTGCTATGATGGAAAACGCCATATTCTCTATGATGTGAAGACATACGGAAGCTACAAGACAGCAGCGACGATGGGATTGGTTAAGCACAAAGAGCCTGTGATCGGCGATGACGGCAAGCAGAAGAAGTGGAAAAACGGCAAATTGATGTATAGGACATGGTTTACCATCGGGCATCGGTCTTGCTTTGATGTTGCAGTCCAGCTTAATGCGTATCGCATCATGATAGAGAATGTAGGCTATCCTGTAGATGATATGCAGGTGGAAATTTTCACGCGAGATGCAGGTACATTCAGCGCAAAGGACAGAGGCGTTACCACGAACATGCAGCTCGTGAGGATTCATAAGATTAGTGATAGATGGATTCAGAGGTTCTTCTTGACAAAGGCAAACCGACTGATTGATGCAGTAGAGAACAACATCATGCCGCATCCGTGTTCGTATCGGGAAAGTTGGGGTGGCCGCAAATGCAAGGATTTCTGTGCTGTCTGGAAGTGGTGCGACGTTGGAAGAAAGATTCATGAAGGCGGTGAGAAAACATCAAATCGAAAGAAACGATAGAGCTTGAAAACGCGTTGATGGAGGAAGTGCGAGCGAACGGAGGATTCGGCTGTCCCGAGGTTACTGTTGGCTGGCATGGCAAACGCAGGGTTGACTTCGTGAAGGTCAACTGGAAAGGCATCGTTAAATGCTTTGAGATAAAGGTATCAAAGTCTGATTTTTACAGCAAAAACGGGCATAATTTTGTTGGTGATTACAACTATTATGTGTTTCCAAAAGGGCTGTATGAAATCGTCAAGAAGGATATACCGAGCGGCATTGGTGTGTTGGTAGGTGTTTCTCTCCGATGCGTAAAAAAGGCAACAAAGAAAAAGGCAGAGCCTAATATGGTGATGTATGTGTTGCGAAGCCTTAGCCGCGAAGCCCAAAAGGGATGGCTGTCTAAAGACAAGGTATACCTACAGCAGCTTAAGCGTCAGTGCGACCACTGGGAACGCGTAGCCAAATCATATCAGCGCGACATCAGGGAACTACAGAGAGAACTAAGAAGGGTGGAGATGGCAAATCGAGTGCGTAGTTAAACAATACTGCAAGTCGGCAGAGAAGCGCGGAGAGTGCCGGAAGTGCAAGGAATACAACAAATTCGACCGTAAGAAATCAGAATCAAGAGCGGCCATCGGCAGAAGCAACAAAAGCAAGGGAAAGAAATCTGAGAAGAAGCTGCTGCTGCATTTTCAACGTCATGGGTTGGATGCGCGTATCATTGAAGGTTCCGGAGCATACAAGAAGGTGCGAGAGGGAGCGGACAGCGACCTGCGTGTAACCATATTCGGCAAGGAACGCAAAGTGGAGAACAAGAAGCGCCAGTCGTTTGAACGAATCCGTTCTCTAATCGGAGAAAAGAAAGTGCTGTATATTACAGGGTTCTGCTACGTCATGAATGAGAATATTTTTTATGACATGTTGAAGAGTAGTGCCAGTATTTTCAGCGCTGTTATTGACACGGGGAGCGGTAATTCTTACCCGATCAGAGAGGTTTCGGACAGGAATTATGGATGGCTTCATGCTTTTTTCAACCAAGACTACGCAGACGTGGTATCTTTGGATGAGAGCTACAAGGATTTTATGTTTTGCTTACAGCCGGCTCTGTTTGAAGAAATCACCGGACAGAAGGGATAGAATAAAATGCTACATCAGCACAATGGCAAAGAACTTCATGAGAGTAACGGATGGTTTGACGCGTTCGATTTATGTCATATCATAGGGTTTCGTTCGCCTCGTGATTCAATCCGCAGATACGTTTCCAAGGACGATAAGAAGGCTGTTGGCCTCGATACATACATCAACGAAAACGGTGTATGGAGTCTGGTTTATGCTCCAACCGTTCGGGCAGATACGAAGAAAAGCATCTCTAAATGGCTACGAAGCGAAGTGTTTCTGAATGACGCAAAGGGAAATAAGGTGGCGGCCGAAGACATCGGAAGTCACAATGATTTCAATGTCGACATTGAAACGCCCAGTCCCATAAAACTCAAGGTCAGAATCACTCCGACAGCACGAGAGGCCGCTGTGAAGATAACCTGGTGACACGATAATTACTGCATACAAGAGTTTACTATATTATGGACTTATAGAAAGAAAACTAATATAGAAAAAAGTAGTTGACAAACAGTTTCTTATTCGCTATTATATCTCTTGTGAGTTATCACACGAAGGAGGACGATTATGAAAAAGACGCAGGTTGGAAGTACGATCGTGCATTATGACCCAAGCAATATCACCAAAGAGCAGGCAATCGAGCAAGCTACCGTAGCCCAGGAAAGATGTGCTCGCATGGGACATCGCTTGCGGAGCTTTGCAGCATCGGCGGCTCATAAGGGTGAGCCTTGGTATGAGAAATTGAGAGGCTTGAGGGCAAAGATGGCAGACAGGAGGGTCATGTAGTGGTAAACGTAGAAGATTTTAGCGAAGTTGCCGTTGAAGAAGCGACAGACATCGCCTTGGAAACTTACGAAGCCGTGCTCGGCGACACGAACGATGTCGTTGAGGCAACGAAGACAGCAGAGGGCTGTGTGATTATGATGTCCGATCTCTTGGGGCGCATCGAGAGGAAGTTGAAGCATCCCCGGGGCTTTATTTGCTCGAAAGAGCTTATGCCCAAGCGTGCAACGTCTACTTCGGCGGGATATGACTTCGTGGCTCCTGAAGACATCACGATCCCTACGTTTGGTTCGGCGAGAGTCAACACTCATGTCAAGGCACACATGCTTCCCGATGAGGTACTGAAGATTTATCCTCGCTCATCGTTGGCGATCAAGAGGGGCATTACCCTTGCAAACGGAGTGGCAATCATCGATAGCGACTTTGAGAACGAAATCGTGCTTTCTATTGTCAATACGGGCGCAAAGAGCGTCATGATCAAGAAGGGTGAGCGTATCGCGCAGGGTATCTTCCAGAAATTCCTCACTTGCGGCGATGAACCGTCAAATATCCGCGCCGGAGGTATCGGCTCCACGGGCAAGTAATCTACCGACTCTGCTTCTTTCCCGATGAGGCGAAGTCGTAGATATAAGGGGTCGCGATAATGAAAGCTGTTTATACGCTGTTCGTAGGTTGCCTATCCAGATGTCAGCACTTCGTTTCGACGCCTTCGGCAACAGGCTTTCCACCTTTCGCACGAGGTTCTCTTTTTATCGCGATCCCATTTTTTGAAATCTTACTGACTCTGTCAGTCCCATAAAACAGAAAGGAAGAAGGATATGAAGAAAAACCCGATTAGAGCGGTTATCCGCGCGTCTTGAGGACGCCATAAAAGCGAACACGATCAATAACAGCGTCGTGAGGCTGCAATCACAAATAGATATAGCAGCTTCCGGCGCTATTTTTATGTATATGTGGAAATATCAAATCGAAGAAAAGGAAGATGAAGATGAATAAGTGCATGTTTGTCGGGCGTGTATGCAATACCCCTGAGATGAAGACCGCAGGTGATAAGACAGTTGCCACGTTTCGCCTCGCTGTTGATGGCCGCAACAACAAGACAACTTTTGTACCCTGTGAAGCGTGGAACAAGACCGCGGAAATCCTCGCGAAGTACGCCGAAAAGGGTCGAGAAATCGCAATCGAAGCTCGTCTGAAACAGCGCCAGTATGAAGTAGAGGGCAAGAAGCGTAGCGCCTATGAGTTCGTTGTGGAGAACTTCACTCTGGTTGGTCGCAGGATGACGAACGAAGAGAACGAGGAGAGCGAGGAAAGAGCAAATGCTGAAAGTGAGTAATGTAAGGGTATTTGGCGAAGCAGAAGCTCGTGTGGCAGCAGGTTATCCCATGTGCGCTAGTGTCACAAAGCAGACAAAGCCGCCAAGAATTACGACGCTCGAAAGCCTTGCTACTTCTCCGATTGGAAGCGGACACGATCAGTTCTTGACGGGAATCATCGTTCAGTTTGACCTTACTGCCCCTATCAAGTTCTGGACAGAGATGCAGCGTTATCACTTCATGGATTTCGTTTCCTCTCAGGGCACTATACACAGGCTTGCAAAAATGGACTTACTGAGCGCAGATATGTTTGACGAGAACACGGATACAGCGATTATCGCCAGATTACTGACGCTACAGAACGCCTACAACACGAACCCGACAGAAGAAAACTTCCTTCGATTGGTGATGAGTTGTCCGACTGGCTTGAACCTTACGGCGCGAATGACCACGAACTACAGACAGCTCAAGACCATCTACAAGCAGCGCAAAAACCATAGGCTTCCTCACTGGCGCAAGTTCTGTGAGTTCATCAAGGAGCTTCCGCGAGGCGAGTGGATTTTTCGATAAGAAAGTTTGTTCTATTTTTTCCGATATGGGTATTGATAATTGGAATTTCATGTGATATGCTATGGGAAAGAGAACGCATGTTCTTTTATAAGCCGCATGATTTTCCGATTATCGAACCTACGGAACGCATCGGAGAAAGCGTCGTAGCCGTCGTAGACCACGATGTAGGAGGCGACGAAGTGTTCGCAGTAGAGTCCGAAGTGGGTTCGCCAGAAGAGGCTGAGGCCGCAGGCGAGGGCGAATCCGAACACGATGCCATACCTATCATTATGGAGGTCACGGCATACAATGCTACAGTCGAACAATGTGGCAAGGATGATGGAATTACCGCATCGGGAACAACGGTGACGGAAGGCAGGACTGTCGCGTGTAACGACTTCCCCTTTGGAACAAAACTTCTCATCGGAGGAAATGTCTATGTAGTTGAAGATCGTTGTGGCTATGACGGGGTTGTAGACATCTACTTTGACAGCTATGACGATGCTATGAGCTGGGGCAGGAGAACCATGGAAATAGTCGTCGTAGAGCCGTCGTAATAAAGAAAGGAGAATACGATTGTTTGTATTAAACGAAGATGAAACATTGGCTGTGCCGTATAATGACATCATTTTTATGAGTGTCAAGAAAGAAGATGGGGGCTACATTGTGCTGGGTCATACAGAAAACGTAGAGGTACCCATTGCCAAGTTTGACTCCAAGCCGAAGCTGGGCGCGATCATCGCCTCGATGTGGTATGCAAACTTGAGAGGAATGGCAAAATGGAAGTACAGCGACGGAATGTAAGCGACGCCAGTAATCGCAAGAGCAGCAAGGTCGTATTTTTAGGCAAGCCGTTGTTGTCGGTCGACGGCAAAGTTTATGAGCCGAACAGGCTGAGGAGGAAGCAAGATGGAAAACGTAAGCGTAGGTAATATCGTTATCGGATACGAGAACGATGACTGGTTCAAAGCCAAGGAGATTGAGATGATCGCTGAATCGAAAGAAGAACACAAGAAAGAAATCGCCGAGTGCGATGGCACAGCGAAGGCTCAGGCTCATTATCAAAAGGCGTCTCGGCAGCCGATTGAGTTTATGCAAGCTATCATGGGAGCAGAAGCATTTGACGGGTTCCTGCTTGGCAATATCATCAAGTATCGCTTGCGTGCGGGATTCAAGGACGATGCCAACAAAGACATCGAGAAGGCAGCACAGTACGCCTACTGGAGAGAGCTGAGTCAGAGGGGGGTCACGATTGACCCTGAACGCGATGTCGTGCCGGATGACTATACCTACGAGGTGATATAAGGAGAAGTTATGACGAGGGAAAAGTTAGACCTTGTAGATAAAAAATTAAAAGAGGCCAGGTTGCTTGAGCGCAACATGCAAGAAGCAAAAAATTTCCAAAACCATCTTCTTTCTTTTGGAGAAGGGTGCATAGATATAAGGCTTAAAAAGTCATTTTTGTGCGGTTCTATTCTCCTTGAGGGAGACTTTATGGAAGAGATGAGAGTGGCGATCTTGGACACCATCGACACACAGATTAAAAGAATGGAGAAAGAGTGGGAGGCGCTTGAAATATAAAGTAGGAGACAGGGTATTCCATAAGAACCTCGGATGGGGCACTGTGAGAGGAGTCGATGACTCCTCTTGTCTCCCTTATGCGATTGAAACCGAAATTGCATATTGCTGGGCGCATGATTGTGATGGATTATGCAAGGACGGGCATGGCTTTTGGTATGCCGAGTCGTTGTGGTCGAGGTCTGATTCCATCTGGAATGATATAAGACCCATAACAAGAGAAGCGATATGCATCATTAGGGAAGAATGGAATAAGCTAACCTTATGGGGGAAATTCTTTTTTCCAGCCTGCGTCATGGTATTTTTACCAATCGCGGTGAGTGATTCTATTTTGGGAAGGTTTGGAAGTGGTATTGAGAAACTCTGTGACAAATTTATAGAGATCGGGGACGACGCAGAAAAGAAGTTGGCGTACATTTTCAGAATATACAAGGAGTGAGTCTTTGAAATACAGTATAGGAAGTCGTGTTTACAGCGAGGAGTTCGGATGGGGAACCATTGAAGAGATAGAAGACTCGCCGAGGATAGGTAGGTATCACGTTCTCCCCGACAATGGAAGTAAAGAGGTGCGGTGCTGCCATCCGAAAGATAATCCGTATTCCACGTTTGCGATTTACACAAGCGAAAGCGAAATAAAGAAGGCGTTCTACAAAGTAAAAAAAGAAGCCAGTGAGCGTACACTCTTCGGTAAAGTAGTCTTGCTTTTTGAGCTTCCCTTGTGCGTTATCTACGCTCTACTGGAACAGATTCCCAAGGCAACAACAAAGCAAATAAAAGCGATGTTTCCTAAGATTTATAAGGAGTGATGACATGAATCAAAATATTTCCGTCATTAAGCGTGACGGTACATCTGTTTCTTTCAATTCAGAGAAGATTCGAGAGGCAGTTGCTAAGGCCTTCAAGGCGTGCGACGGAGAGGGTAAGACGTATGGATCGCTGCTCCCCTGCAACGTAACCAATAAGGTGTGCCACAAAATTGAGATATATGGATTAGCCAACGACAAAGATAGCATCACAGTCGAGGAAATCCAAGATATCGTGGAAGACGTGCTGATGGAGAATTATCCCGATGTGGCAAAAGCATACATTCTCTATCGTCAAAAGCGCACAGAAGCGCGAATGGCAAAGTCGGATATGATGAAAACCGTCGAATCCCTTGTAAAAGAGATGAATCACGATAATGCAAATACACAGAACAGTGCTGCATCTAAGATGTACGGCATCGCAGAAAGCGTATCGAAAGAATATTTCTTGAGCAAGATGAGTACGAAGCACGCAGAGAACCACAGGAAGGGCAGAATCTATATCCACGATTTGGGTTATTATGGCTTGACGTGGAATTGCTTCTTCAATCCTTTGGGCGAGATGCTGAAAAAAGGATTCAATAACGGCGTAGGTCATATTCGTCCTCCGAAGCGCATAGGCTCTGCCGTGGCATTAGCCTGCATTATCTTACAAAGCAGTCAGAATGATATGTTTGGCGGCCAAGGCTTCCTTAACTTCGACACCGATCTTGCGCCGTATGTCGCTAAAGAGCGAGAATGGCAGCGGAGCAACATGAAGAACGGTAGCGAAGAAGACGTAGAGAAGGCTACAGAGAAAGCTGTCTATCAGGCGATGGAGGCTTTCGTATATAACATGAATACCATGAGAAGCCGCAGTGGTGCCCAGGTTACCTTCTCAAGTGTCAATTTTGGAACAGACACTTCCGAAGATGCGCGAATGATAAGCCGCAATCTCTTCAAGGCATATATGGCGGGCTTGGGTAATGGAGAGAATCCTATTTTCCCGAATCTTTGCTATCGCCTTAAAGACGGCATCAATTTACATGAAGGAGAGCCGAACTTTGACATTACAGAACTGGCGATTGAGTGCGTAGGCGAACGCATACAGCCGCGTTTTGTGTTTGCCGACAGTCCTGCATACAATGGATTGAATCTCTCCGATGTGGGAACTATGGGATGCCGTACAGCCGTAAGAGGCGACGTGAACGCTGACGAACGACATCACGGCTCTGACGCAAGAGGCAATCTGTTCTTCAATACGATTTCCCTGCCATATCTGGCACTGGAAGCAAAGAGGAAATTCAAAACGAAAGATATTTCTAGCCTTTGTTGCTATTTTGACGATTTGCTGCTGGAAGCTATTGACGAAGCTATCGGTGAACTACTCGAGCGATATGAGGTTGTCAAGAATTTCCGTGTAAAGGATATTCCTTTTGTTGGTCAATGGTATATGGGTCATGAAGGTTTGAATCCGGATGACACCGTTGAAAACATGGTGAAGCACGGATCGTTGTCGGTAGGGTTCGTCGGTCTTGCTGAGTGTTTGAAGGCGCTCACCGGGCATCATCACGGCGAATCGGAAAACGCCCAAGACATAGGCATAGACACAGTTCGTAGGATTCGTTGGAAAACGGACGAAGCCACAAAAAAGTACGGCTTGAATTTCTCTACATTTGCCACTCCCGCAGAGTCCGCTTGTTACACTCTTTTGAAGAAGGCTCGGGATGAGTTCGGCATCGTCGAAGGTGTGACGGACAAAGAATACTTCACAAATTCGACGCATTTGCCAGTGTCGTTTGAGTGCGACATGAAGAAGAAAATTGACATCGAAGCACCATATCATTTGCTTTGCAATGGAGGTCATATCTTCTACATTGAGACAGGTTCTTCTCCGAAATGGAATCCGTCTGGTGTGCTCAAGACGCTGCAATATATCGCCAAGAGCGGTATCGTGTACGGTGGCTTGAACTGGCAGCATAACTACTGCAATAAGTGTGGTTGGCAGGGATCGTTGGGAAATAACGACAAAGAGCCTGTCTGCCCAGAGTGCGGAAGCAAAGACATCAAAATCACGCGCATCATTACGGGGTATTTGTCTACAACAGACCACTTTAACGCAGGAAAGCTCGCTGAATCTGGGGATAGGACGGCTCACGCATGAAATACAAAAGGAGAACGCTTTATAAAACGTGCGAAAGCCCATACATGAGAATCGCGGGAATCAGAAAAACTTCCTTGCACGATGGAGCAGGGGTAAATCTCGTGGTGTTCTTCCAAGGATGCGTCCATAAATGTGATGGGTGCCAGAACCCTGAGACATGGAAAAAGGACGGGGGCTACAAAGTCCTCGTCTCGGATGTCATTAAGCAAATCGAAAAAAAGATGGGATTTATCAGTGGTGTGACTTTTTCTGGTGGCGATCCTGTTCAGCAGCCGGACGCTTTGTGTGAAATCGCCAAGTGGTGCAAGGGATACGGCTTGAAGACTACACTTTATACAGGCTATCAGATATATGATCTGTATGAAGAGTGGTACGACGAGAGGCACATAAAGTGGAGGTACTTGCCGTTCATGCCCTATATTGATGTCGTGATTGACGGCGAGTTTGAGAAAGACAGAAAAGGAGATTTACCTTTCCGTGGCAGTGACAATCAGTTTATATGGCGACGTGGCCAGAACTACACCGATAAGCGTCCAGAATGGGTTACACTTGTAGACTACGACGGATGCTTTACGTTAGAGACATTCAGGCCATAAAGGGGTGATGAACTGGGAAATATGAAGCGTTATGCTGTATATGTTGATGTTCTTATTCGGGGAACATTGGTCATTGACGCACCGTGCGAAGAAGATGCTCGAATGAGAGCTACAGATATTCTTGACGATGTTGATGAAACGAACGCGCGGAAGATATTTGATGACCACTCCTTCGATATGGGAATAAAAAACATGGAAGAAGTGGAAATGGACTCTAATGAGGCGTGCGCCTTATAATGAGTCGAGACTGTGAAATGGGGGGAATTGTTGAAGAATGTTGGAAATGAGTTCTGGAACGCATAATATCGTTACTTTTTGCGTCGGCATGGTAGGATTCCTTATCGGATGGAATCTAAGACTCCCAAGAGGATAAGTTGACTAACCTACATGTGCTTCTTTGTAGAAAGGGAAGCGAATGTTATACGGTCGTCGTCAAAGATACCGTGGATGGCGCGTTGCAGAGTATGAGAGCATACTATGATGACGTAAAATATATCAGAGAAGAGCCGGATGGCAGCCCGAACATAAGGAAGTGGAAGGGTACTCGTTACGTTGGCAGCAGTGTCATAAAGCATTGCGTTTTCAATAGTCTATTTATCACACGAAAGAAAACGCCGCTAAGTGAAACTTGATTCTGTCATAGACATTATGTCTGTATATGATGATAGTGAACCTTCGGTGGTTGCTGAGAGCACGATAAGGAAATATGGAATAAGTGCTTGTGAAGCATTGGCAGAAGCAGAACGGCGCGAAGAAATCGTGGAGAACCTACGGATTATCATGGCAGAGCTGACGGAGAACCAGCGTACCGTGCTGCTTATGACTGGCGCAGGATATACACAAGAGGAGATAGCCGTGGAGGCGAGCGGAATTGGTGGAAGAACCAACGTAGAGAGGATAAGATTCTCCATTCCTAAAACGCTCGAAAAAGCCGCAGATGAAGATAGAATCCAGTTCTTGCGCGAAAAGGTGGCCGATCTAGCGCGGACTTCCAGAGGCAGACATAGCCAGTTATTCGCCGACTTGAAAGAAGAGCTTGCGCGAAGAGAGAAAGTGCGCGAAGCACTCAAGAACCTCGTCGTGTTGCTTGAACCTCCCGTGAGTACAAGAGAAATGGATGGCAGCGCATTTGAAGGAGCATATCCCTTTGAAGTAGCTATGGAAGTAGGTACGGGCTTGCGTAGTGCTATAGACGAGGGAAGAAGAATCATGAAGCCCACATCTAAGTGCGTGATGCCCGAATACCTGCACGATGCGTTCTGTGATAGCAATGGTGTATTTCGTGGAAGCATAACATATAAACCATCCTATATCTCTCCAATATGCTGCACCTTATGTGCTAAGTGTAAACGCAAGAAAGATGTTGATGGTCGAGATGGATATGGCGACTATGGATTATATCGCGTCGTAGAGCCATTCGTAGTCGCAGAACGCGAAGATGATGTTGCAGTCATCGACACGCCGAGCGATTCGGATGTAGCATAAGCCGAGGTAGTATAAGCCGTATATACACAAAAAGGCCCCGCTCCTCCTTTATGGAGGTCAGCGGGGCCTTTTCTTTGTTTTTGTCATGGTGTATCATTCATTTTCGCAAGAGCGATGTCTATTTCTTCGATTCGGGAAAGCAAATGTTCTTTTTCTTCCAACAGCGCTTGCTTAGATGGCTTGTGCTCGATAACTTCTATTTCCCAGTCATCATTAAGGCCGAGGCGTTTCTCTATCGCCTCCACAGGTACATCACGAATAAGGAATACCGTTCCCTCGTCTATGGATACGCAGGGGTTTCTTACGCTCCCACCAGAGCCGATGTTCCCGTCAAGCATAGAAACGGAATCCTTCATGCTCTTGGGAATCCACGCGCCGGAATCACGATGAGATATTTGAGCAATCGTATATCCGAACGCCTCCCCGTCATAGATGTTGCCTTTTGCTGTGATTTTTACGTCTGCTGTCCTGCATGGCATGTCGTCACGACTGAAGTATCTCTTCATGGACTCTCTTACTGAATCAATCGTGTCGGACGGAACGACCCATCCAGAAGACTCACTATCCCAATGTCCTCCGAGGTCTTTCATGCGCCGCACAAATTCTCTGTTGTATGGCGTATAGACGATGCACTCATTCCCCGATGTGACTATCTGAAACTTCACAGTATTGTAAATGCTAATATAAAAGTGAGCCATTTAAGGTCCTAGTGATCACGAAAAAGTGAGCCACTTCAACCCCGATTTCCCCTATAATTGAG
>ERZ773063.322-NODE-322-length-31648-cov-6.121894_pt1 | contig 31648 bp, 29 predicted proteins | sample MGYA00580625_ERZ773063 | MGnify/ENA primary metagenome ERZ773063 (study PRJEB29015, sample SAMEA2738022) | human oral metagenome | biome: human oral; feature: human-associated habitat; material: dental | place: China | collected 2042 ... | reverse complement strand
CGAAAAGATTGCGAGTAAAATCTTTATCATGGATTATCGGGATGCGGCATAGTGGGATTCTTTGAGAGCATCAATCCCATGCCAACATACGCTGATGGCAGGGGAGATCCGTGCGGCATCGGCAGCGGCACATCGGAGAAAGAAATGTTCCACAAAAAAAGACGCCTTTGTGGGCGTCTTTTTTTGATTGTTATGTGATAGAATTATTTTACACCGACGATGACAAGGTGCGTGAATTTACCACCGACTTTATTCGGAACCTCCGAGATACCAACAGGATACCCATAAATTACGACACGTTGCCCCTTGCTCAGGCCTTTTGTTGTCCCAAGTAACAGACCATCTACGATGGTTCCTTCGTTGCCGATAGTCATGACCACCTCACAGCTTTCGCCGCCAAGTATTTTTCCGACATCCGATCCTGCAGGATAGTCTTGTAAGACAGCGGCAGTTCCTTCAAATTTTAGAACTTTTCCGTAGTAATCCCAAGGCCGTTTGATTACCTCGGCTGCGGAGGCAGTCTCTGCCTTTGCCGCTAGATTTGAATCGTCTTTGACCAATTTTGCTGCGATTTTTATATTCCCGTTCTTTTGGGCATCCATCTCGGACGTGTTCCATTCGGGAGCTTTCGTCGAGGCTGCCTTGTCCTCGGTTTTTTTCGTCTCAGTTGATGAGCTTGTTTGTGTGGCAGTCTGAGTGTTGTCCTTTTTTGTGTCATCCTTTCCTACTACGATACCGATGACCACAAGGACGAGAAAGATGGCGATAACTCCTTTGAGTATTTTTTTTACAATGTTCATAAAGACTCCTCCTGTAATACATACTAATAATCTTTTGTGACGCTTCATGAGCATCTAATATATTGTAATATTCTAGGGGGGGTGAATATTCCTGCAAGAAAGAAAAAAACATTTAAGGATTCGTTGATAAAATGAGGTACGCTAGATTGGCGTAGCTTTTTGTCCGATTGAGGAAGCAAACCGGACGCATAGCAGAGGCTATGTGGAGGATTCTAGGGCACAGACAGGGGGAGAAAGATGTACTAAGATGATGATGCTGAGTTTATCAGTACTTCCTTTATACGGGCAGAAGCAATATTCTTTTGATGGAAGAGAAAGGTGAAAGGGCATGGTTCAAAGAGCATTGGGCGAAGATATGTTCAATGATTTTCAAAAGGGTGGCCCGCTTCACGACCTGCTCACGTACGTGCAGAATGATGACACCCTTGATTTGGAGTTTCGAGGGGAGTACGCGGCGAATATTTACTATCGCGGCGGCAGCCTCTTCCGCATAGACCGAGGCGTGATGGGCTATACGCTCACGTTCGATACGAAGTATGATGAGGGGATGGCGGCAAATCCTTCGATCTGCATGGCGCTCGAACGTATCCCACTGTATAAGCATGCGATGGATGTCTGGTTCGCGAAGAATCGGAAGTATGAGCGGGAGTTCCAGCAGGTCGTCGTACGGGAGAATAATCGGCATGGCGCGATCTCGCATGCAACGGATTACTATATCGCTGATGTGGAGTATGTCTATCGCGATGCAGAGGGGACGAATGCGCGGTTTGATATGGTCGCTGTGAAATGGCCGTCGACCGTGTCTGCCCGAAAGGACGAGGGAGCACCGACGCTCGCTGTGATCGAGATGAAGTATGGAGATGACGCGCTGGATGGTTCGGCGGGGCTGGTCGCTCATCTGAATGATGTTCAGGCATTTGTCGACGGCGCAGCGATGCATCAGTTCTGTGCGGATATGGCGAAGGTGTTCCGGCAGAAATGCGAGCTTGGACTGATTTCGGATATGGCGGAGAAAAAGCATCATATCACGATATCCGAAGAGAACATCGAGCTGATCTTTCTCATCGCGAACCATGATCCGGACAAGACAAGGCTAAGAGCAGCGGTTGAGCAAATGGCAGATCTTGTTGCACATCAGCCGTATCCGTTCGCCATCAAATTCGCGGCCTCATCCATGATGGGGTATGCACTCTATGCCGATCCGATGAAGACCCTTGGGGAGATGCAGGAGATGCTCGAAAAAAAGGCATAGCACATACGAAAACGCACCCCTCCGTACATGGACGGAGAGGCGCGTTTTGTCTGTGTGTGTCGCGGCTCAGTTCTCAGAATCCCCCATCCACTCGTCGTCGAAGAGGGGGGCATCCTTGACGAGGGCAACGATTTCCTTGCGCGTTGCCTCGATCTGTTCGGAGGTGAGAACCGTGGTGAGCGGCTTTGCAAGCAGAGAGCCGATGTAGGCGATATCTTCCTCGAGCAGGCCGCGTGTTGTCGGATTCGAGGTCGAGAGGCGCAGGGCGTGCAGGAAAAGCCCGGAGTTCATGGTGGGGACGGTGTCGAGCTTGACACGCATGCCCATCTGAGAGATTGCTTTCACTGCTGCATTGATGTCGATGCCGGCGGCAGCAGAGGCAAGGACAAGGTGGGTATCCGTGCCGCCGCAGAGGACGGATGCACCGTGGTCGGCGAGGGTGCGCGCGAGCACCTGAGCGTTCTGCACGACCTGTTCGGCGTAGCTGGCGTAGCGCTCACTGCCCGCCTCGCGCAGGACGACGCCGAGCGCGGCAAGGTGGTTCATGTGCAGCGCTTCATGCCCCGTGTTGATGACGGCAGCATCCATACGTGCGGCGAGGTCTGCCTTCGTGAGGACGATGGCGCCGTCGGGGCCGCGCAGGGAGTCGCGCGTGGAGAAGGTGACGACATCGGCGAGCGGGACGGGGGAAGGGACGAGCTTTGACGCGACCAGCCCGACGCTCTGGCTGATGTCGACCCAGAGGTACGCATCGACGGTCTGTGCGATCTCGTAAAGAATCTGATAGTCGATTGTCCGCGGGAAGCTGACCGGGGAGAAGATGATGAGGCGCGGCTTTACGCGCTCTGCCTGTTCCCGTACGGCACCCCAGTCGATCTCCTGCGTGCCCGGCTCGATGCCGTAGTTTTCAAACCGGTAGGAGAGCCCTGCAACGTGATCCTTTTTGCGCAGATTGAGCGAGAGCACCATGTCGCCCTCTGCAAGCAGTGCCTGAAAGACGACGCGCGAGGCGGCGACGATGTTGCCGAGACGGACGATGGCATGGTCGCTGTGAAAGAGCTGCTTCGCACGTTCCCGTACGATCGCGTCGAGATGGAGACCGCCGGTCGGTGTCTCGTCGCTGCGGTCAAAGAAGCTGTTGGTCAGAATACTGCCCTCAAGGTACTTCGCGAACGGCGACATGGCGTTCATGTTCGGCATCAGCGAGAGTGTGTAGCGCTGACGCTGGCGCTCTTCCTCCAAAAGGTTGTAGATCTCGGGGTCAAAGGTTTCGAGATGGTGGGCGACTTCTTCGCGTTTCATGGGCAATTCTCCTTAAAAATCGACAACGAAAGAACACGGTCGGCACTTTGCTTTGCTCACAGTATACCACAATATTTTCGTCTGGTCATCCATTTTTGACGTTTCTGAATATTATAGGAAGAAAGTAGCGCTGTTCATGTTTCCCTACGGATAAGTTTGAGGCACTCTATCGGCTGGCAGGCACGATTTTTGGCAAGGAGACGGACGGTTTTATCAAGTATTTCCAGGGAAAACTGGACTATGTTCGGGAACACCTTGCGGGAGTGCAGCGCAAGACCGTCTATTACGAGTATAAAAAACTGGATTGGACGACAGTTGACCTGACCCCCAGAAGCAGACTTGAGAAATCTAACTTTTGGGGGTCAGGTCAAGGAGATCGTTCATGCGGCAGCTTTTTCTATGCAATTTTGGCGTGTCAGAACGGCCAGACGAGGGGGATGATGAGGACGCAGACGATGAGGGAGAGGAGGACAAGCGGGAGGCCGATTTTAACGTAGTCCATGAAGCGGAACTGTCCCGCGGCAAGGACGAGCGTGTTCGGCGGGGTCGCGACCGGTGTGGTGAACGCGCAGGAGGCGGCGATGCCGATGGCCATAACGATCGGGTACGGCTCCGCGCCGATGGTCTGCGCGATGGAGATGGCGATGGGGGCGAGGAGTGCCGCCGCCGCCGTGTTGGACATGAACTGGGTCAGCCCGCACGAGAGGATGAACATCGCCGTGATGATGAGCATCGGCGAGGGGGCATCGCCCATGAGCCCGACGACAACATTCGCGATGAGCTGCCCCGCGCCGCTGCTCTCCATGGCATTGGCGAGCGGGAGCATCCCCGCAAAGAGGAAGATCGTTGTCCAGTCGATGCCGCGATACGCCTGCTTTTCTGTCAGGCAGCCCGTCAGGACACAGGCGAGTGCGCCGATGATGGCGATGGTCTCCATGTCGACGCCGATGCTCTTTTCGAGCACCATGGCGAGGACGACGGCGATGAGGATGACGGCGCAGATGACCATTTTGCGCGGATCGCTTTTCTCCGCCTCCGACTCCTCGGAGGCACTCTCCAGTGCGAGGTGACGCGGACAGAGATGGCGGCCGATCGTGAGCATGTAGATCATGCCCATAAGGGAGAGCGGGATGCCGATCCATGCGAATTCAAAGAAGCCAAAGGGGCGCAGATGCGCCGTCTCAAGGGTCGCACTCATGAGGATGTTTGGCGGCGTGCCGATCATCGTGATCGTGCCGCCGACGTTCGCGGCGATGGCGAGCGCCATAAGCTGCGGCGAGACGGGGATCTGTGCCGTGCGGCAGATCTGGATGACGACGGGCATGAGGCAGGCGACCGTCGCCGTGTTCGAGGAGACCGACGAGAGGATGATTGTGATGAGCATGAGGGCGGCCATCAGCGCGCGCTCGTTCGTGCCCGAGCGCCTGACGACGGCGATGCCGATCTGCTGTGCGAGTCCCGTCTGGAACATCGCTGCGCCGATGATGAACATGCCCGCAAAGAGGACGACGGTGGGGTTCGACAGCCCAGCAAAGACTTGTGTCGGCGTCAGCACACCGAGGAGCCCGAGGACGATTGCCGCACTCATCGCTGTGACGGCGAGCGGAATGACCTCGGTCGCAAAGAGCACCGCCGCAGCGGCGAGGACGATGAGCGTCAGTGTTGCCTGATCCATAGATTTTTCTCCATTCTCAATCAGTTCAGTTCTTCCTTGGCATGATTCCTGTCATGCTCGTATCTGTATGATTTGGTGTAATTCGCGATAAAGTGGCGCATACCTGCTGTCGGGCGCGGGTAAAATACACACGGCGTTATGTGTCGTGCGCCGTATTGATTCGCTCAAACCGATACCTCTGTGCGGCACCGGGGTATTTCATGCGGTCCACCTCGCTCAGGAACATCGCGAGCGGGCGCGCGTAGATGCCGTATGTCCCGTAGAGTGCCTGATAGATGACGAGCAGCTCGCCCGTCTCCGTGTGCTCCGCCACGGTCTCAATGCGGTAGAGCTTCCCTTTGAAGTGGCGCCAGATCTCGCCGTGTTTTGGTGGTTCGCGCGTCATGCTGCTGCCTCCTCTCTGCTGTAGAATTATAAGTCGCTGTGGGGCGAATGTCAAAGAACAGACGCGTTCTCCAGCAATTGTTTCTGAATGAAACAATTGCTGGACAGAATAGGCAAGTTGATGTATGATTTGTGACAAGGAATGTGCCTGCTTGGAGAAATTTTTAATTTTTGTTTTCTTTTGAAACGGTAACAAAACCCTTGTTCTTCGAAAAGAAGGCGGATTGGGCATTTTATCGAACGGGAAATTTGTGTAAATTATAATGTAAGGTGCCAAGCGGCAGATGCAAGGAAGAGGGAGAGGCTGCATGGTTAAACAAGCGAAGCTCATTCGTATTCTGGCGATTGCGCCCTATGCGGGAATGCGTCGTCTGTTGGAGGATGCAAAGGCGGCGCGGGCGGCTGAGATCGAGCTGACGATTTGTGTGGGAGACTGGGAAGAGGGGTTGCGGCTCGCGCGGGAGATGATGGCGCATCAGGAGTTCGATGTGATCCTCTCGCGCGGCGGTACGGCGAGGCTTCTGCGCGAGAGGCTCGGGCTGCCCGTTGTGGCGATCCCGTTTACAATCTCGGATATGCTACGCGATATTAAGATGTTCGATCACTATGTCGGAAGGTTTGCCATTGTCGGCGTGGGGGATGTGACGAAGAATGCGCGGATTGTCTGTGACATTCTGCAAAAGGATATTGAAATCCGGACGATCGAGCGGCCAGAGGAAACAGATGCGGTCATCGAGTGTTTGAAAGCGGAGGGGGTGTCCCTCGTGATCTGTGACCGCGTGCGCTATCAGGCGGCGCAGAAGGCGGGGCTGAACGCGATCTTTTCGATGGCGAGCATCGAGAGTATCTATGCGGGCATCGACGAGGCGGTGCGCGTTGTGCGCGCGAACGCCGCAGTCTATCGGCAGAATGCGCTGCTGAAGGAGGCGTTGACCCATGATGATGAGGCGGTCGTCCTCTACGGCCCCGACCGCAGCGTCATTGTATCCTCGATCTCCAAGGAGAAAAATGGAGATCTGCTCCTCGAGGCGCTTGCCACCTCACGCGTGACGGGCGGCGGACGGCAGGAGTTTTTGAAGAAATTTCGTGGAAAGCTCTACAGTATCAAGACGCGTGTGCTCCTGCATGACGGTGAGGAATATCGGCTGCTCCGTATCTCGGGACGCCCGAACGCCTTCTCCTCGAAGGAGTATATCTCTGTCTATCAGGCGATCGAGGATGAGGAGGAGAGTGCCGCTGACCGCAACAGTGCCAATATGACGGGCAGGACGTTCGAGCTGATTCAAAAGTATGCGGTGTCGCCCGTTCCGATTCTGATTCTGGGCGAACCGGGGACAGGCAAGGAAAAGACGGCGAAGCTACTCTACCGCACGGGGGACTATCGTGCGAAACCTCTCTTTATCGTGGATTGCGCGGCTGTGCGATCGAGCGAATGGGAGCAGCTGATGCTGGCGGACGACTCGCCGTTTGCGGTTCTCGACACGGCAATCCATCTCAAGGATCTGGACGCACTCGGGGCGCAGGACATCCAGCTCTTTTTCCAGTATGCGAAGACGACGGGCTTCCTGCGGCGCAACCGCGTGACGCTCTCGATGACGCTCGGCAGCGCCCACGAGGCGGAGATCCGCCCCGCACTGCTGAATGAGCACCGCTGCATTGCGTTCCCGCTCCCACCTCTGCGCGAGCGCGTGGAGGAGCTGCCGAACATCCTTGCACTCTACACGAATCAGATGAATGTGAAGTTCGGCAAACAGATTGTCGGCTTCTCGCAGGAAGCCTTGGCGCGCATGACGGCGTATTCGTGGCCGCGCAACCTCGATCAGCTGCACTGGGTGATGCGCGAGATCGCGCTTCTGACGGAGAACGCATATGTCACGGCTGCGACGGTGGAGACTGTGCTGGCAAAGGAGGAGGAGCTCGGGCATACGGATGTCGCGGCGGCAGGGCTGCCCGGTCTGCGTATGGATCAGACACTCGAGGAGATGACGTACGACATCGTGTGCGCTGTGCTCGCAGAGGAACATGGCAGCAAGGAGCGGACGGCGGCACGCCTCGGCATCGGGCGCACGACGCTCTGGCGCATTCTGAAAAACCATGAATAAGCAAATCGCGATAAATTTGATCTGACGGATCTCACATTGCTGATGATTATATAACCGCAGTCCACATAGGAATGAGGCGTGTCTCGTCCCTATGTGGATTTTTTTTGTGTCTTCATAATTTTTCGGTTGTTTCAATATGAAACCAATTTGCCTTGCGGCGGATGTGAAGATTGTGCTAAATTCAGGAGGAAATGATTCAATTTGAACCGATAACTCAAAAAGATGTTTAGAAACGAAATAGGAGGCGGGGCGCAATGAAGAATTTTGGCTCACGACAGATCGCGGCGTTGGGGCTTGCCGCATTTGCGGCGCTCTTTGCTGTCGTCGGGTTCAGCGATCTAGGGTTCTGGGACGAGGTGAACGGTCCAGGGGCTGGGTTTTTCCCCGCGATCATGGCGGTGCTCATGCTCGTTATGAGCATTGTCGCCTTCCTGCAGAGCTTTCGCGAAACAGGCGCGGTGGAGTACACGCGCGACGAGCTGCTCGTGGTCGGCTGTGGGATCGCACTGACGGTACTCGCCTTCGTGATCGGACTCATCCCCGCCTGTGCACTCTTCGTGCTCTGGTGGATGAAGATCCTCGAGAAGGAGTCGTGGAAGAATACGATCATCGTGCTCGCGATCTGCATGGCAATCGCGTTCGGCGTCTTCCAAGAATGGCTCGGGGTGGATTTCCCACTTGGTATCTTTGAAGAGTTCGTATAAGAAACGTCGTAATGTTTCAAAAAGAAAGGCTGTGAGTACGGATGGAAGGAAGTGTCCTGACCTATCTCGCGAATGGTTTTGTCGTGTTTTTCACGCCGGAGCACGTCATTGCGGCGGTTGTCGGAGCGATTCTCGGTCTGATCGTCGGTGCGATGCCGGGCATCGGGAGCCTCGCGGGCTGTGCGCTCCTCCTGCCGCTGACATATGCATTCGACCCGACGACGGCGATCATCATGCTGGGGGCGGTCTACTACTCGAATATGTACGGCGGTTCGTTCAGTGCAATCCTGCTGAACATCCCCGGCGACTCGCCTGCGATCTGCACGGCGCTCGATGGCTATCCGATGGCGACGAAACGCCATCGGCCGGGGCAGGCGCTCTTCACGGCAAACATGGCATCCTTCATCGGCGGGACGATCGGCATTCTGATCCTGACGATCCTCGGCCCCGCGCTCGCGCGTGTCGGCCTCGCCTTCGGCCCGTCGGAGATGACGGTGTTGCTACTCATCGCGATGACCTCGATCACGTGGCTGGTCGGGGAGAATCCGATCAAGGGCGTCGTTATCACGATCGTCGGCATCCTGCTTGCCTGCATCGGCATGGATACGCTCTCGGGGATGCCGCGCTATGAGTTCGACAATCTCCACCTGCTCGGTGGGCTGCCGTTCACGGCGTTCATCATCGGGGCGATCGGCTTTGCACAGGTGATCTCGATCGCAAATGACCGGCACAAGACGCAGACGGTCGACCCCTCGATGAAGCTGAGCATTCGCGGTTCTCTCCTGACCAAGCACGACCTGCGCCGGCTCATCCCGCCGTCACTGCGCTCGGGAGCGCTCGGCACATTCGTCGGAGTACTCCCCGGGGCTGGCGCAACGACAGGCGCATTCCTTGGCTACTCACTCAACAAGCATTTCAAGAGCGAGGATGAGTTCGGAACCGGTGCCGTGGAGGGCATCGCCGCATCCGAAGCGGCGAACAATGCGGCGGCTGCAGGTGCCTTTGCCCCGCTCCTCGCACTCGGGATTCCTGGCTCGGGGACGGGCGCTGTCCTTCTCGGCGGACTCATGATGTGGGGGCTGAACCCCGGTCCTCTGCTCTTTGTCAACGAGCCGGACTTCACATGGGGGCTGATCGCATCCCTCTTCTTCTCGAATATCTTCGCCCTCCTCGTGGCGATCTCCGTGATCCCAATCCTCATCAAGATTCTGACGGTGCCGATCCGCTTCCTCATCCCCGTGGTAGTCACGATCTGCGTCGTCGGGGCGTACAGCTCGAGCTATTCGATGTACGGTGTCCTCGTCATGCTGATCTCCGGCATCGTCTGCTATTTCCTCGCGAAAGCAGGGTATCCGACCGCACCGATGATCCTCTCCTTCGTGCTCGCCTCGCTCCTCGAGTCGAATATGCGCAAGGCGTTCATCGTGTCGGGCGGGAGCCTTGACATCTTTATCGAACGGCCGATTTCCTGCGCACTGACGATCATCTTCCTGATCTTCGTTGGGACGCCGATCATTCGGGCACTGCTCCGAAGGTTCCGAAAGAAGCCAGATCCTGTCTGATTGTGTATCTATATTAAAGGAGGCTATTCCTATGAAAAAACTGTTGGCGCTCTCGGCGGCGCTCGTGCTCGGTGCTGCGGCACTCACGGGCTGCGGCGGGGCAAAGGAGTCAGGCAGTGCGGACGGCAAGGCGTTCACACCGAAGGAGACGGTGAACTGGTACTGCACCTCGAGCCCCGGCGGCGGGTCGGATATCTTCTCGCGCCAGATCTCGGACATCCTCACGAAGGATAACCTCGTGAACGGACAGACGATCGTCGTCTCGAACAAGACGGACGGCGCGGGTGAGGTCGGACGGAACGATGTCGCGACGACGAAGGGGAAGAAGGCGGACTATACGCTTCTCACCTTCAACAGCGGCGACCTCATGCCGATGGTGAAGAATACGAAGAACCGCGCGGCGAACTTCAAGATCATTGCGATCATGGCGGTGGATAAGCAGCTGCTCTTCAAGGGCGCGGAGACGAAGTACGGATCCTTTGCCGATGCGATTGCAGCGGCGAAGTCCGGCACGCAGGTCATCATCGGCGGCAGCAAGGGCGACGATGTGGCGACCTATGAGGCGCTGCGCGCGGCACTCGGGCTGACAAAGGATCAGATGAACTACATTACGTACAACTCCACAAGCGAGGCAATCACGGCGCAGCTTGGTGGTCACGTGGATTTCGTCATGGCAAAGCCGGCGGCGGCATCCGAGTACGTCGCCTCAGGCGATCTGAAGCCCGTGCTTGCACTCTCGAAGGAGCGTTTCGCAGGCAATCTTGCCGATGCGCCGAAGCTCAGCGAGATCGGTAGCTATCAGGATGTTGAGGTGCCTGTCTGGCGCGGTATCGCGGGACCTGCCGCGATGAGCGATGAGGCGGCTGCCTACTGGTCGGATCAGATGAAGAAGGTCGCCGAGAGCGAGGCGTGGAAGAAGGACTACATCGCGAAGTATATGCTGATCGACAGCTTTATGGATCATAAGGCGGCAACGGAGTATGTGACGAAGTTCGAGGCGGACTATCTCGCCTCCATCGGCGCGAAATAAATAAAGGAATCGCTGATAAAATGAAGTGCGTCAGATTGGCACAGCTTTTTTCGTCCGGCCTAGGAGGTAAACCGGACGCAGAGTGGTACTCTGTGGAGGATTTGCCGACGAAGTACGGGAAAAAAAGATGTGCTAAGATGGCGGTGCTGAATTTATCAGTGCTTCCTTAAGATGTGCGGCGCGGGGGCGCCGCAGGATGGGAGGGCAGTATGAAGGAAAAACCGGTACTTGGAATTCTCCTCGGAGATGCGGCGGGGGTCGGTCCTGAGATTGTGGCAAAGCTCGTTGTGAATGGCTTTCTCACCGAGCATTGCAGACCGCTGCTCATCGGAGACTATCGCGTGCTGCAGCGTGCCTTTCAGGTGATCGGCGCGGGCGACGCCGCTGCATTCGTGGAATGTGCGGAGGATGCGGCAGAGCGCGGCAAGATCCCGATGATCGACCAGGGGAACTGCGACCCCGCACAGGTACCTTTTGCGACAGCGACGGCGATGGGTGGCAGTGCGAACGTGGACGGCATGGATCTCGGCGTGGAGCTCTACCGCAAAGGAAAGATCGCGGGATTCTGCTTCGGCCCCTTCAACAAGGCGATGCTGAAGGAAGATCCCCGCATGGAGAAGGCGGATGGCTCGCACTACGAGAGTGAGCATCACTACATCGCGCATCTCCTCGGACACACGGCGCCCTTCGGCGAGATCAACGCCGTGGGCAAGGTGTGGACGACGCGCACGACAAGCCATATCCCCGTGAAGGATGTGAGTGAACATCTGACGCCGACCTCGATCGGGCGTGCGATCGAGCTGATGTATACGACGCTGCGCCACGCGGGCGTTGCGCAGCCGAAGATCGCCGTTGCGGCGCTCAACCCCCATGCGGGGGAGAACGGTACGTGCGGGCGCGAGGAGATTGACGTGATCGCACCCGCGATTGCGTCGGCGAACGAGCGCTATGGAACCGATCGCATTACGGGGCCGTACCCGTCGGACACTCTCTTTGTCAAGGCATTCCGCGGCGACTTCGACGGCGTTGTGACGATGTATCACGATCAGGGGCAGATCGCGCTGAAGGTCGTGGGCTTCGACGAGGGCATTACGATCGCGGGCGGGTTCGCCCTGCCGATTGTGACGGGCGGACACGGCACGGCATACGATATCGCGGGCAAGAACATCGTGCATACGGCGGCGTTCGAGAATGCGGTAAAAATGTGCGCGCAGATGGCCGCATCAGGCGCATGAGAACGCTGAGAGGAGTTGACTGATATGGAAATGGCACTGGTCATGGCGGTATTCTTCGCGCTCCTCTTTCTCGGTGTTCCGATCGCCTACGGTCTGATCGCCTCGTCCATGCTCTACATCGTCGCCTTTTCAAAGGTGCCCATGCTGATCGTGGCACAGCAGATTCTAAAGGGTGTGGATTCATTTACCCTGCTGGCAGTGCCGTTCTTCATCATCGCGGGTAGCCTCATGCAGGCGGGCGGAATCTCACAAAAGATCGTGGACTTCGCCAAGAAGCTGGTCGGCCACCTGCCGGGCGGTCTTGCGGTCGTCACGACGCTTGCGAGCATGATTTTCGCAGCGATGACGGGGGCGGGCGCTGCCACGACAGCAGCAGTCGGCGGCATCATGATCCCGGAGATGAAGAAGGAGGGGTACGATGGCGGTTTTGCCTGCGCGCTGCAGGCAATCGCGGGCATCTTCGGCCCCATCATCCCGCCGAGTATCCTCATGGTGCTCTACGCAGTCGCTTCGGGCGCCTCGGTCGGCGATATGTTGATGGCGGGCGTCCTGCCGGGGCTGGTTCTGGGGGCGGTGCTTCTGACAGCGGAGGTCATCCTCTGCATTCGCAAGGGCTACCACGGCGCTCCAACGCGTGCCTCGTTTGTGGAGATCGCACAGAGCTTCTATAAATCCGTCTGGGCGATGATCGCGCCGCTCATCATTCTCGGCGGGATCTACTCCGGCGTCTTTACACCGACGGAGGCATCCGCAGTCTGCTGCTTCTACTGCCTGATCATCGGCGTGTTCGTCTACAAGGGGTTCCGCTTCAGTGAGATCCCGAAGGTGGTCTACTCCGGCGTCACGAGCGCGGCGAGCATCATGCTGATCGTTGCAGCGACGCAGATCTTTGGATGGGTGCTCACGCGCGTGAGCATTCCGCAGCAGGTTGCGGCATGGTTTGTTTCGAATGTGGACAGTCCCCTCGTCTTCATGTTCGCAGTCGTCCTGATCCTCATAATTGCGGGCTGCTTCATCGATGCGGTGCCGAATATGCTGATCTTTGCTCCGATCTTTGTGCCGACGGCGATGGAGTATCACATCAACCTCATCTATTTCGGCGTCATCATGGTTGTGGCGCTCTGCGTCGGACTTGTAACTCCTCCCGTCGGGATCAATCTCTTTGTTGCGAGCAACGTCGGCGGCGAGGCGATTCATCGGATCATCCCGCATGTCTGGGTGCTGATCGGTGCGTCGCTCGTCGGGCTGCTCATCCTGCTGTTCTTCCCTGTGATTTCGACCATTCTGCCAGCGGTGCTCCGGTAACGCGGCTGTTTGTAAATTTGCAAAGGAGAGAGAATTATGCTGAAAAAACGGATTCTGGGGGCGCTTGCGGCGCTCGTAATTGGAACGATGGCACTGACGGGCTGCGGGGATGTCGGCTCTGCACCCGAAAAGAGTGCGGAGAAGACGCCTGCGGCAGCTTCACAGGTGGATAAGACCGTTCCGACGACGGCGCTTAAGGTGGAAGGCTCTCATGTGGAGATGTCGCTCTTTGCCGGCTCACTCCCGCAGAACACGCCGACGGGCGAAGCGCTCGGGCTGATGGCGGAGTATATCAACAAGAACTCGAACGGCACGATCAAGGCAGAGGCGTTCTACGACACGGCGCTCGGCGACGCGACTTCGATGGTGCAGGGATTGCAGCAGGGCACGATTGACATCGGTGTCTGCGGGACGGCGTACTACTCCGGACTCGTGCCGGATGTAGAGGTCTATCAGCTGCCGTTCCTGTTCGGCGATCTCGATACGGCGCGCACGGCGACAGCACGCAAGAGCCCGTCCTGCCAGGCGATCTTTACGAAGATGTCGGACAAGGGGCTTGTTGGTCTCTCGTTCTGGGAGAACGGCTTCCGCGAGCTCACGAACAACGTGCGTGAGGTGAAGACCCCCGATGACCTCAAGGGCGTCAAGATGCGTACCCTGCCCGCTCCGGTGCAGGTTGCAACGTGGGAGGCGATGGGCGCCTCCGCGACGACGATCGATGCGGCAGAGCTATACACGGCGCTCCAGCAGGGCACGGTGCAGGCACAGGACAATCCGCTGCATGAGATTGTTGCACGCAAATTCTACGAGGTACAACCCTATGTGACGATGACGGATGCGACCTACACGCCACTCCTCCTCTCCATGTCGAAGGTGACCTATGACAAACTCTCGCCCTCGCAGCAGCAGCTGATCGAGGAGGCGGCGGACTGGGCGCGCGAGAAGCAGATCGCGATCACGGACGAGAAGCAGAAGACGGCGCTCCAGACGCTCAAGGATCACGGATGCAAGATTGTGGAGAATCCGGACAAAAAGGCGTTCCAGGAGAAGGCAATGGCATCGTGGGAACTCTATACGAAGCCGAACGGAACGGCAATTCTCGATCTGATTCGGAAATAAAGGATGTGATGGGCGCTGCGGTGGATGCCGCAGCGCTCGGGGGCAGGGGGACAGTATGAGAAGAATTGTGGATCTGACGCTCCCGATCGAGGAGCACTGGCGCTATGGGATCAAATTTGAGGAGGTCGCTTCCTTTGCAAAGGGAGATCCTTGGCAGGTGACCTCGTACAATCTCGAATCCCACTGGTTCACCCACATTGACTCCCCACTCCACTTTGTGGACGGCGGGCGTACACTCAGCGACTATCCGATTGAGGATTGGTGCATGACGGACTGTCTCGTGCTCGACCTTTCCTACGTGGGGGACAACGACGGTATCACGGCAGAGATGCTGGAGCGTGCGGCAGAGGGACATAGGGACAAGCACTATGACAGTCTGCTCATCCGCTCTGATCGCGGGCGCAAGGTCAGCTGGAAGGAGCCGGCATACTGGGATAATTCCTGCTATCTGACCGAGGACGCGGCGATCTGGATCAAGGACTATCGGCCGAAGCTTGTCGGCTATGACTTTGCACAGGACTATGAGATCCGCCTCATCCGAAACCGCAAGCCGGGGCAGGTCATTCATCAGCCCGTTCACGATCACGTATTGGTCGCTGGCGAGATCCTGCAGGTGGAGTATATGACGAATCTCTGGGAGATCGGGAGCCCAACGTGTACGCTTGTCTGTCTGCCGCTGCCGACGCAGAACGCGAACGGCAGTCAGGTGCGCGTCATCGCTGTGGTCGATGCGTGATGACAGGGGGAGGAAGGAGAGCCGGATGGATGCACTGACGCAGCGCGTGCACCGCATTATGATGCCGATCTTCGGCTTGGTTGGGACGGCGATGATCCTCGTCTCCACCTACGGTGTATTTGCGCGAAATGTATTGCAGCTCTCTGCCCCGTGGACGGATGAGGCGCTGAAGCTGCTCGACATCTGTATGATCTTCATTGTGTCCGCCGTCGTCTTTCTGCGGGATGAGCACATTGCACTTACGCTGATCGAGGATAGCGCGCGTGTGAAATCCCGTCCGCGCGTCTATGGCTCGATGAAGATTTTCCAGTACCTGCTCGCACTCGTGATCCACGTGGAGCTCGTGCGCGAACTGTATGCGATCATCGCCAAGCAGATGACGACGAACGAGATCACAACGGTACTGGAGTACCCGCTGTACTTTTTGAATGGCGGCATTCTGATCGGCTGCGTGCTGACCGTTATTTTCGCCGCGCTGCGGATTCTGGATCAGATGCAGAAGATGCGCGGCACAGCGGCTAAGGTGGCTGCGGGTGCTGACGGAGGGGGGAGCTTATGAGGCTTTGCTATCAGGTGGCGACACCGGATGTTGCCATATCGGATGCAGTCACGGCATATCAGGGACCGCTCGAGGAGAGCTTTCGGGCGCTTTCGGGGCTCGGCTATGACGGCGTTGAGTTCATGACGCTGAACCCCGGAGAGCTGCGTGTCGATGAGATCAAACAGCTCGAGGAGCGCTACGGGCTGAAGGTCGTCCTCGTCTGCACGGGGGAGATCTTCGGACAGCTTGGTCTAAGCTACGCAGACCCCGACGCAGAGGTGCGTGCGGAGGCGGTGCGGCGGACGAAGGAGATCATCGACTTCGCAGCGGCACTCGATGCGAAGATCAACATCGGACGCATACGTGGGCAGTACCGCAAGGAACTGAGCCGCGAGGAAACCGAGGCGTACGCCGTCGAAGCGTTCCGCACGATCTCGGACTACGCGGCACCGAAGGGCGTCGATATCGCGCTCGAATCTGTGACGATCATGCAGACGAACTTTATCAATACACTCGCAGAGGCGGCCGCCATGGTAGACCGCGTGGATCGTCCGAACTTCCGCCTCATGATGGATGTGTTTCATCTGAATCTGGAGGAAAAGGATCTCTTTGCGGCGATCCGTAAGTATAGTTCCTATAACATCCACGTCCATCTCGCGGACAACAACCGCCGCTACCCCGGACACTGTGGGCTCGACTTCGAGCGCATCCTGCGGACGTTCCGTGAGTGTGGCTACGACGGCGCATTCACGACGGAGATCTACCAGATTCCAGATATGCGGCGCGCCGCCGAAGGTGCGGTCGCACATCTGCGCCCCATCCTTCAGCGGGTGTACGGAGAAGCGTGATGAGAAAGATCGCATTGCTCCACACCGTCCTCCCCGTTGCCGCCTCCTTTGAGGGGGCACTGCGCGGGGCGGTGGCGATGGATCTCAAAGTCTACAATGTCTGGGATCAGTTCCTGTCGCTTGACCCGAACGACTGCGGGGCATTTACACAGGCGCATCAGAAGCGCCTCCTGTGCGACATCGAGAGCTGTGCGGAGACGGGGGCGGAGCTGATCGTTGTGACCTGCTCGACGCTCACGCCGCATCTGCCGCTCCTGCGCCCCCTCATCGGCGTGCCTGTGCTCGCGATGGACGAGGCGATGCTCGAGAAGGCGCTTTCTTACGGGAGCCGCATTCTCGTTGCGGCGACGGCGGGCAGTACGATTGCAGCATCCGCAGAGAAGATTGCGGAGAATGCGGCAGCCATCGGGCAGACGGTCACTGTGGAGCGCATGGTGGTCGAACCCGCCTTTCGGGCGATGCAGGAGAACGATCCGGCGGAGCACGACCGCCTCCTCGTGGAGGCGCTGGCAAACGTACGGGGCTATGACTGCATCGTGCTGGCACAGGCGTCAATGGCGCGCTGCGCACCTGCGATTGAGGCGGCGACGGGCATTCCCACACTGGCAAGTCCCGCGCTGTGCATCGCGCAGGTGAAGGAGCGACTGGAAGTCGGAGAATAGATCGGGAGGAAATTATGACAAATACGCGCAAGGCAGAACTGGAGGCGCTGTGCCTGAGATTCCGCAATGAGCTGATCGACGTGCTGCACGCGATTCAGACCGGACATCCGGGCGGCTCGCTCTCCTGCTGCGAAATCGTTACGACACTCTATCAGGACATCATGAACATCGATCCACAGAACCCCGATATGAAGGGACGCGATCACTTCGTTCTCTCAAAGGGGCATGCGGCGCCCATGCTCTACATCAATCTCGCGGAGAAGGGGTATTTCCCGAAAGAGGAGATGAAGACGCTGCGCCAGCTGGGTAGCCGTCTGCAGGGGCATCCCTGCGCGCACAAGCTCCCCGGTGTTGAATTCTCGACGGGACCTCTTGGTCTCGGTCTCGGCGCGGGGCTTGGCATCATGCTCGCCGACCGCCTGCAGGGGCACAGCTCCTACACCTACGTCCTGCTCGGCGACGGTGAGATCGAGGAGGGCGCGATCTGGGAGGCTGCAATGGCGGCGGCGAAGTTCAAGGCGGATCACCTCATCGCCATTCTCGACTACAACGGCGTCCAGCTCGACGGCACCGTTGAGGAGATCATGCCGCTCGGCGACGTAGCGGCAAAGTGGACGGCGTTCGGCTGGGAGGTATTCACCTGTGACGGTCACGACGTGACGGCATTCGAGGAGACGGTTCGCCATGCGCAGGCTCATACGGGTTCCCCGTCGATCATCCTTGCCAATACGGTGAAGGGCAAGGGGGTCTCCTTTATGGAGGGGAAGAATGCCTGGCACGGCAAGGCGATCAGCGATATGGACTATGCCGCCGCGAAGGAGGAGCTGGAGGGGAAAGCATGAAGAAGATTGCAATTCGGGATGCCTATGGCGAAGCCCTGAAGCGCCTCGGCGCAGAGAATGAGCGTATTGTGGCGCTCGAGGCAGATGTGGGCGGCTCCACCAAGAGCGCGCTCTTCGGGAAGGAATTCCCTGACCGCTATTTTCAGGTAGGCATCAGTGAGCTGAACATGGTCAACATGGCCGCCGGCATGGCGCGCGCAGGGCTCATCCCGTTCGTCAATACGTTCTCGGCGTTCCTGTCGACGCGCGCGTCCGATCCCATCGTCTCGATGATCGGATACGACCACATGAACGTCAAACTCGCGGGCACCTATGTGGGGCTCTCGGACTCCTATGACGGTGCGAGCCATCACGCGATCACGGACATCTCGTTTGCTCGCGCAATCCCCGGCATGGTTGTTCTGACGCCATCCGATGCCGTGATGACGGAAAAAGCGGTGCGTGCGGTAGCGGCGTACGAGGGTCCTGTCTATATGCGACTGAGCCGTGCAGCGGCACCTGTCATCTATGAGGAGTCGCTGGACTTTGCGATCGGCAAGGGAATCCGCGTGCGCGAGGGTGCCGATGTCACCATCGTCGTCACGGGGACGCTTCTCGGCAAGGCTCTTGCTGCGGCGGATCTGCTCGCAGGTGAGGGCATTGCGGCGGAGGTCATCGATCTGCACACGGTCAAGCCGATCGACGAGGAGCTGCTCGCCGCGAGCGCGAAGAAGACGGGCGCCGTCGTCACGTTCGAGGAGCACAGCATCTGCGGAGGCCTCTACGGTGCGGTGAGCGAGGTGCTGGCGCGTCGCTGTCCTGTGCCTGCGGACGGCATCGGCGCAACGGGCTATGCGGAGTCGGGCGACTACGAGGATCTGCTGGCAAAGTACGGCTACACGCCGGAAGCGCTCGCTGCGAAGGCAAAGGCTGTCATCGCGCGCAAGGCATAGTGAAACATCGTTGGATGAGGAGGAAAATACAATGAGAGAATCCATTCATAAATATTTCCAGGTGGGCACGATTCGCTGGATGAGCTTCCCGCGCCTCGATGCCATCGAAGCGGCAAAGAAGATCGCGCGCGACGATTTCTTCGACGCGATCGAGATCACGCGCTGTGCCAGTGAGGAGGAGCGCGTCGCAATGAAGCACATCCTCGAAACCTCGCATATGAAGGTCTGCTACGGCGCACAGCCCCGCCTCCTCGGACCGAAGCTGAACCCGAATGACCTCGACGAGGAGGGGCGTATGAAGGCGGAGGCGACGCTCATTGAGGCAGTCGACGATGCGGAGTATTTCGGCGCACGCGGCATTGCGTTCCTCGCGGGTAAGTGGAGCGAGGAGACGAAGGATGAGGCGTACGCGCAGCTCCTCAAGACGACGGTGAATGTCTGCCGCTATGCAGCGACGAAGAATATGAATGTTGAGCTTGAGATCTTTGACTATGATGTGGACAAGGCAGCACTCATCGGCCCAGCGCCGCTCGCTGCGAAATTTGCGGCAGATGTGCGTACGTACTGCCCGAACTTCGGCCTTCTGGTCGACCTTTCCCATTTCCCAATCTGTCATGAGAGCTCGGCGGATGTCATCCGTACCTGCCGTCCCTACATCACGCATCTCCACTTCGGCAATGCCGTCGCCGACCCCGAGGCGAAGGGCTACGGCGACCTGCATCAGCGCTTTGGCTATCCGGGCAGCGCGAACGACGTGCAGGATCTCTACGAGTACCTCAAGGTGCTCAAGGAGGAGGGGTTCTTCCGCGCGGACGATCCGATGGTACTTTCAATGGAAGTTATGCCGACGCCCGAGGAGGATGAAGAGATCGTCTTGGCGAATACTAAAAGATGTCTGAATCGTGCGTGGGCGATGCTGGAGGACTGAGCAAATCCCCGCATGAGCAGCGTAGGTTTTGAATCGGCATCAGCAAGGACGGTGACTGGATGAAACATACGGTGAAACTGTCAAACGGGGTACAGGTGCCCGCCCTCGGTCAGGGGACGTGGTACCTAGGCGACTCAGTTGAGACGCACACGCGCGAGGTGGAGGCATTGCGCGCGGGAGTCGAGGCGGGGATGACCCTCATCGACACGGCGGAGATGTACGGCAATGGACGTTCTGAGGCGCTGGTCGGGGAGGCGATTCGCCCCTACGACCGCAGCAGCCTCTTCCTCGTGTCGAAGGTCGTTCCCTCGAACGCGCGCGGGGCGCGGCTCATGAAGTCGCTCGACCAGAGTCTTGCCCATCTTGGGACGGACTATCTCGACCTCTATCTCTATCACTGGCGCGGCGGCGGTATGCTCGCGGAGGTGGTAGAGGGAATGGAGGCGGCGCACGCGGCGGGTAAGATCCGCGCGTGGGGCGTGTCGAATTTCGATACCGCAGATATGGAGGAGCTGTGGGCGGTTGATGGCGGCGCGAACTGTGCTGTGAATCAGGTGCTCTACCACATGGGCTCGCGCGGGATTGACTACAGTCTGCTCCCGTGGATGCGGGCGCACGGAGTCGCGCTCATGGCGTACTGTCCGCTCGCACAGGCGGGGAGGCTCTCCTGCGACCTGTTCGGGAACACCGTCCTGAAGCGTATTGCGGAGAAATATGGGGCGACACCCGCGCAGATCGCGCTCGCATGGGCGATCCGCGACGGGCAGACGATCGCCATACCGCGTACGGGCAGGAAGGAACACGCACTGCTGAATGCGGGCGCAGACGAGATTGCCCTCACGGCGGAGGACTATGCGGAGATCGACCGTGCCTTTCCGCCGCCGACGCGGAAAGAGCCGCTGCATATCGAGTGATTAGGAGGAAATACGATGAAGATTGTTGTACTCGACGGATATACGGAGAACCCGGGCGATATCAGCTGGGGACCGCTCGAAGCACTGGGCGAGGTGACGGTCTATGACCGCACGGCATATGAGGAGTCACCGCTGATCGCGGAGCGCATCGGTGACGCGGAGGTCATTGTTATCAACAAGACGCCGATCAGCAAGGCGACGATCGATGCGTGCCCGAATCTGAAGGCGATTGCGGTGCTCGCGACGGGCTACAATGTCGTGGACTATGAGTATGCGCGCACGAAGAATATCCCTGTCATGAACGTACCTGTCTATGGTACAGACAATGTGAGCCAGTTTGCAATCGGGCTGCTGCTCGAGGCATGCTCGCACATTGGCGATCATGACCGCTCCGTCCATGCGGGCGAGTGGGCGTCGAATCCAGACTGGTGCTACTGGCATCATCCGATGATCGAGGTGAGCGGAAAGACGGCGGGCATCATTGGTCTCGGACGCATTGGTGTCAATACGGCGAAGGTGCTGCGCGCACTCAATGTCCGCGTTCTTGCGAGCGATGCACATGAGTCGGATGCAGGGCGTGCGGTTGCTGAATATGTCAGCCTCGATGAGCTCCTCGCGCAGTCGGATTTCATCTTCCTGCACTGCCCGCTTTTCCCCGCAACGGAGGGCATCATCAATGCGGTGAACATCGCGAAGATGAAGGACGGTGTCATCCTCATCAACAATAGCCGCGGGCCTCTCGTGGTGGAGGCAGATCTTGCAGCGGCACTCGCGAGCGGCAAGGTTGCGTGTGCTGCGCTCGATGTGGTGTCGACCGAGCCGATCAAGGCGGACAATCCGCTCCTCAATGCGCCGAACTGCATCATCACACCGCATATCTCATGGGCGACGAAGGAGGCGCGTGAGCGCATCATGAAGACGACGGCGGACAATGTGAAGTCGTTTATCGAGGGGAAGCCCGAGAACGTTGTGAACTGAGAGTGTTCTGATCATAAAAGCCTGTTTGGAGGAATGTGCTCCAAACAGGCTTTTCGATAATACGTTTGGCTTTTCGTGTGGGCGTTCACTATAATGGATGTGGAACGTCCTTGGGCGGGAGAGATCTCGCGGCGGCTTCTTTCCCCTGAAAGGGGGTGCGTGAGTATGACCCAATTTGACGCGATTGTATTGCTTGTCGTGGCAACCGGATATTTACTTGCAATAACCCAAAAGAAATAACCGCCCAGCTTTGACCGGTCGAGCGGTTATTCTCTATGAATATAACACTTGACTCTGGAAAGATGCCGCTAGGGACGTTCTTTCTATGTCTATTATAACAGGTGACATACAGATTGACAAGAGGAAAAGACGCCTCTTGAATCGTGTGGTATAATAGGAAGAAAGAAGAAAAGGAGCGATGATTATGAATCTGCGCAGCGATGCGGATGGCATCATACAGGAATCATTGGCGGCGATTTTGCCGGATGCGGCGGTGGAGAAGGCGCTGCGCGGGCATACATTCGGCACGGGGCGCATTGTGCTGGTCGCGGTCGGCAAGGCAGCATGGCAGATGGCGCGTGCGGCATCGGATGAGCTCGGCAGCCGCATTGACCGCGGCATTGTCATTACAAAGTATGGACATATAAAGGGCGATATACCGAATATTTCCTGCCGTGAGGCGGGACATCCCGTGCCGGACGCGAATTCGTTTGCGGCGACGCAGGAGGCACTGGATCTGACAGCAGATCTTGCGGCGGAGGATACGGTGCTCTTTCTCCTCTCGGGCGGCGGGAGTGCGCTCTTTGAAAAGCCTCTGATCCCGCCCGCGGAACTGACGGATCTGACAGAGCAGCTGCTCGCCTCGGGGGCGGACATCGTCGCGGTGAATACGCTGCGCAAGCGCATGAGTGCCGTGAAGGGCGGGCGGTTCGCAGAGCACTGTGCGCCCGCACAGGTCTTTACGATTGTGCTGAGCGATATTCTCGGCGATCCGCTCGATATGATCGCATCGGGACCCGCATACCCCGATACATCGACGGCGAAGGATGCACACGCTGTCATGAAAAAGTATAGTATTCGCCTATCTCCTGCCGCGACAAAGCTGCTCGATGCAGCGCTGCCGGCGGAACTGCCGAATGTGACGACGCACATCACGGGCAGCGTGCGTGAGCTGTGTGCGGCGGCGGCCGAGGCGGCACAGAGGCGCGGCTATACGCCCGTCCTCCTGACCGATCAGCTTGACTGTGAGGCACGCGAGGCGGGGCGCTTCCTCGCGGCGATTGCGCGCACGCACGCCCACGCGGGCTCGTTTGCCTATATCGCGGGCGGTGAGACGGTGGTGCAGCTGAAGGGCAGAGGGCGCGGCGGACGCAACCAGGAGATCGCACTCGCGGCGGCGGACGGCATTGCCGGCATCCCGAATGTTGCCGTGTTCAGTGTCGGCAGTGACGGGACGGACGGCCCGACGGATGCGGCGGGCGGCTACGTGGACGGCGGCACGGCGGCGGCACTCGCGCGGGAGCGGCGGAGTGCGGCGGAGGCGCTCGCGGAGAACGATGCCTATCCCGCACTGAACGACGTGGGCGGGCTGATTGTGACGGGGCCGACAGGGACGAATGTGAACGATGTGTCGGTGCTGCTGATTCGCGGATGAGAGCAGGAAAGAGGACAGTATGACGGCGTTTGAGGAGATCCTTACGGCGCGCGCGGCAGAGGCGGGCATCCCGCTGACTGCGGAGCAGGTCGGGCAGTTTTCAGTCTACAATGAAATGCTCCTTGACTGGAACACGCGCATGAATCTCACGGCGCTCACCGCACCTGAGGATGTCGCGGTCAAGCATATCATCGACAGCCTGACGGCGTACGATGCCGCGCTGTTCGACGGGGCGCGGACGCTGATCGATGTGGGGACGGGCGCGGGGCTCCCCGGTATCCCGCTTGCGGTCTATGCGCCGCATCTCACGGTGACGCTCCTCGACTCACTCAACAAGCGCGTACGTTTTCTCACGGAGGTGACGGCGGCGATGGGGCTCCCAAATGTGCGATGCATCCACGCGCGTGCGGAGGAGGCGGCACGCACGGCAGAGCACCGTGCGGCGTACGATATCGCCGTGAGCCGCGCCGTGGCACGCCTGCCCGTTCTCCTTGAGTATACACTGCCCTTCGTGCGCGTCGGCGGAACCCTGCTCGCGCTCAAGGGACGCGCCTATGCCGAGGAGCAAAAGGAGGCGCGGCGCGCGGCGGAGGTGCTCGGCGGCGGCCGCATCACGGCGCGCCCCGTGCGTCTGCCGGGGCTCGACGATGTACGTGCGATGCTCACGGTGACCAAGGAGCGGCAGACCCCTGCCGCCTATCCGCGCGACGGGGGAGCGCCGACGCGTCGGCCGCTCGTTTAGCAAAGAGGGCCTCTGCTTTGGGCGGACGGAATCAAAAAAACCCATGTTTCAGTAAAGGATTTACACGGTCTGTGTCGAAATTAATTAGGACAGCATAATGTGTGTTTCTTATACCGTTTTTGCGTATGACACAGTGGGGGCGCGCAATACGGCATATATTTTGATAGAGACGGGAAGGGCGGAACGGTAGGATGACGAAATATTGGAAGGGAATTGCGATCGGGACGCTGATCATGTTCGCGGCCGGCGGCAGTGTGAGTACGGCAGCGACGTCCGATACGGAAGCCGAGGCCGCATTGATGCAGGGGGCAGGCAGTACGGAACAGCCTGCGGATCAGGCGGCGCAGAGCACTGCGGCGGATGCGAAGGCAGAGGCAAAGGCTGCGCGCGATGCAGAGAAGGCGCAGGCACGGGCGGCAAAGAAAGCCGCCCGTGCGGCGAAAAAGGCAGAGCAGAAGCGTGAGAAGAAGGCACGCTACAAGACCCTCTTTGTGGACAACGGCTTTACCTATTATCTGGATTCGAAGAATTCGCGCTGGGTTCTGCGCCCGAACAGCGGAAGGGAGCGCATGATCGAGGCATGGGTGCGTCTTGTGGAGAACACGACGGGCAGCACGGTTTCCGAGGATGGCAAGGTACGCCCGAACAAGTACTTTTTGGAGCATTACTACATCAGCCCCGAGCGGCGCGAGATTATGTTCATCTCCGAACTTGAGGTGACGGGACGCCCGGAGAACGCTGTTAAGGAGCGCCCCTATGATGCCGCAAACTGGGAGCAGTTGGTTCCGGGATCAATCGAGGATGATCTCTTCGATGCAGTCGTTGCAAAGATGAAACAGGCGCCTGGCGAGCGCTCAGGCGTACTGAGCGGAACCAGCGGGATGAGCCTGCGCGACATGATTGAAGAGTTTGCACGCATCTCGCTCTGAGAGGAGCATGAAGAGAGTAGGGGAGATATTGCTGGGACACTACGGTGAACGGGATTGCTGTCAGGTGACCGGACTTCTCAATATGATGCAGTTCATGCGCCATGCATCGGTTCATCTTCAGGATCCGATGACGGAGCCGCTCACGTTTATTTATTTTGATGTTGAGAATTTTAAAAGCTTTAATCAACGCTATAGCTTTCAGCAGGGCAATCGATTCCTGCGCTACATGGCAGATCTCCTGCGTGAGTCATTCACAGGGGACCTCATCGCGCGGTTTAATGATGATCATTTCGTTGTCGCCACGGTGATCGAAAATCCTGGCGGACAGATCCAGTTCATCCATGACCGCATTCATGTCTATGATCCGCAGCTGCCGATGGAGGTAAAGGCGGGCATCTACCGTCCCGGCGAGGACGTAATGGATATTGCGCTCATTATCGATCGCGCGAAGATTGCCTGCAACAGCATCAAGAGCACCTATGATCTTGTGTGGGCGATATTCGATCCGGCGATGGAGGATGAGCTCAACTTCCGCAACCATATTATTCGATCATTTCAGGAGGCTCGGGACGCCGGGTACATCGAGGTGTTCTATCAGCCCGAGATCCGCACGATGACGCGCGAGATCTGCGGGTTTGAGGCCCTTGCCCGATGGCGTGACCCCGTCTATGGAATGATCTCCCCCGGGGTGTTTGTCCCCGTGCTGGAGGATGCCCATCTCTCCCCCCAGCTTGATCTCTACATCATCGAGCTGGTCTGCCGTCATATCGTACGGATGCGCAGCGACATGCCGGACTGGAATCTTCTGCGCGTCTCAGTGAATCTTTCCCGGGCGGACTTTCGCCTGATGGACATGGTACAGGCGGTCGAGGATGTCCGCCTGCGCTATGACGTGCCCCGTCAGATGCTCAACATCGAGGTCACGGAGGGAGCACTGAATCATGATGAAGCATTCCTGCAGGGGGAGATTGCGCGGTTTCGTACAGCAGGCTACGAGGTCTGGATGGACGACTTCGGCAGCGGGTACTCCTCGCTGAACAACGTCAAGGACTATGTTTTTGATGTGCTGAAAATTGACATGAACTTCCTGCGTTCGTTCGATACCAATCCGAAGTCTGCCGTCGTCATCCGCTCCATCGTCAACCTGGCAAAGGAGCTTGGGATGCACACACTCGCCGAGGGGGTCGAGACGGAGGAACAATTCGCCTTTCTCCAGGAGATCGGCTGCGAAAAGGTGCAGGGGTATCTGTTCAGTCCTCCGATTCCGATCACAGACGCCGTTGCTTACTGCTATGGCCCTGCGGCAAAGGCAAAGACGGAACCGTTTCGCCTCGGCAGCTACTACGCGAAGATCGGCGCGATCAATGTCCTTTCGAATACGCCGCTTGAGCGCCGCGGATCACCTGAGATCGGTGATGCACTTGCCATTGCCATTCTCGAGGAGTGTGACGGCTCGTTCAAGTACCTTTATCAAAACCACATGTTTCGCCTTTTCCTCAAGAGCATTGAGCTCGACGAAGAAAGTGTCCATACACCGCACTATGAGCGTCGGCTCCACCAACATCAGCGCATGATCGCACACATGATGGAGGAGGCGGATCACACGGGGCGTGAGGTGTATACGGACTTCATCACGCGAGACTCGTTCAACAGTGTGCGCCTGCGCCTCATTGCACGCGACGAGGATGATATGCGTGCCGTCTTCCTCATGGCGACGGTGAACATCTCGCGCTTCAGCCCTGAGGCCGGATCGATGCAGGAGGCCATGAACCAGATCGTCGAGCTCTATGACCGCGTCGATCTCTATGATCTCCACAAACATCGCCTGACGCAGCTCTACTGCTCGTCCTCCGAGCCGAGCTTCCTCAACAGCTTCGAGCCGTATGAGACACTGGTGCAGAGATATGCCGCCGAGATGATCCTCCCGGAGGAACGAAAACTGTTTGAGCAGTTCTGCAGCGAGCCGCACTTTACTGCCATTCTTGGCGGGGCAGAGAGCAGTGCCGATCATACTATTCTTCTGCATAAGCGAATGCCCGATGGAACGCGCGTCCTGCGCCTGCATCATCTCATCCCGTTCCGCCTGGAGGAACATGCATATGTCATCTGCTGCATCCAGACAATTGATGAGAACGTCATCGGTGCAGCACTTTCTGCTCTCACAGAGACTGCAGCGGGGTAAAATATTTTCGTGAGAGCCGCACCGGCGGGAAAATAGAATAAAATATCCGACACCGCAGAGCAATCTGCGGCTTTTTTCTGCCATCGCATGGATGGTGCTTTTGCGCTGAGGGCAGCAAGCGGATATACTCCTTTTAACAAAAACATATGTTTGAAGGAGGAATATCGCATGAAATCGAAAGAAAAAAGACGAGACGTTCCGCTGCTCACAAAGGCGGAGGAGGATGCTGTCATCGCACGAGCAGTACGCGGTGAGGCGGCGGCAATGGCGGAGATGACGGCTCGTTACCGCGGGCTGATCACGGCAGAGTCTCATGCGTCATATCTGCGCGGCAGTGCTCTCGCGGCGGAGGCGGAGAATGTCGCCGTCCTCGCCTTCATCGAGGCACTGCACGACTATGATGCAGCGTACGGTCCGCCGTTTGCGGGATTCGTCAAGGCACGCGTCCACCACGCACTCATCGCAGAGTTTCGGCGGGAGCTGCGGCGGCGGGCGCGCACCTGTGCGCCGCAGGAAGATGCTGCAGGGCATGAGACGTGGGCGGCATGCGGCACCGTCTGTCCGACTGAGCGGGCAGATGAGCGGCTTCTTGCCGAGGACATCCTCACGCGCGCGATGCACCGCCTCACGGAGCGGGAGAAGGAGGTACTCGACCTCCACTACTTTCGCGACCTCACCCTGCGCCGCATTGCAGTGCTCCTCGGCACGAGCGCGGGGGCGCTCTCCAAGAGCAAGGCAAATCTCCTGCGAAAACTGCGCGCCTGTGCGGCACTTCCTCTTGCAACAGCACATAAAATATGATATTCTTAAAAAAGCATGTGAGTTTGTAAAGGGGATGTCATATATGGCACAGACCAGCATCAGTATCCGCATGGATGCTGAGCTCAAAAAGAGCTTTGAGCAGTTCTGCGGTGCGGTCGGGATGAATATGTCCACGGCGATCAATATGTTCGCCATCGCCTGCGTGCGAACGCAGAAAATACCGTTCGAAATCTCCGCACAGCGTGCCCTTCCGGGAGAGCCCCTTGAGCTTTTCACGGATACCTCATGGGGCGGCGACGAGGAGTAAGGACATCGTCATGTAAAAAGTGCCGGTCAAGAGTTTCTTGACCGGCACTTTTGTGTTGCCGCAGGTATTTACGGCAGAAAAACAATAAATAACAATAAATAAGAATAAAATATGAATAATTGGCAACAATTAAGAAAAATATTCCATGCCGTGAACCCCGTTTCGTTCATGGCGATTCATCAGCCATGCCTTCAACCGTGCAGGATCGTCGTTGAGCGCCATCTCTGCGGGGAAACCAATCTCCCTGAGGATGCCGTGCGTATAGCCATGCTCCCCCACGTCTGCATCGATGTGCGCGTCACTGCCGAGGAGAATGTGCGCGCCGTGGCGGCGGCAGGCGGCGAGCAAACCGCGCGCGAGGCGGCTGCTCCCGGGGCGGCTGCCATGTGGGTCGTGCGAGGAATTGTTCATCTCGATGAGAACATGCTCCTCCGCAGCGGCGCGTGCCACTGCATCAGCATCGATGGGATAGGCGGGGTTGTCGGGATGTCCGATGATCGTAACGTAGGGATTTTTCATTGCGCCTAAGAGTGCCGCTGTATTTTCCTCGACGCTGCCGGAAGCGATCACGAGATCGTGCAGACTTGCGATGGCGTAGTGGAGTTTTTTCAGCACATTTTCGGGCAGATCAACGCGTCCCGTCCCGTCCATGATGTTCAGCTCAGCACCCATGAGAATTTCGACGCCGTAGGAGGCGTGACCGATCACCTTGAAGTTGTGGAAGTAGATTTCGTGGAATGTTCCCGGCATGGCGGGGGCGTGGTCAGAGATGCCGAGGAGGGCGATCCCCTTTTCCTTTGCCGCCGCTGCCATCTCGCGGATGGTGCTGTATGCATGCATACTCGCGACGGTGTGGGTATGCAGGTCGATGATGTCTGTCATGGGCGTCCTTTCCGAGGTGAGATGCTGCTTGTTTATAGTGTTTGTCATTATAGCGTTATTGCCTGATGAAAACAAGTAAAACGCCCCGGCAAATGTCTGCAGGGGCGTCCTTGCATTGGGCTTCAGAAGGTAAATTTCTGCGTCGTATTCTGGAGATCGGTGGCGAGGACGGCGAGTGCCTGTGAGGCAGCGGCGATCTCCTCGCTCGATGCGGACTGGCTCTCTGAGGCGGAGGCGATGGTCTGCATGTGCGTCGCCGTGGTCTGGGAGATGTCGTCGGCGGCATCAGTGGCGCTGACAACATTCTCCGCACCGCCTGTGACGTCCTGCATCGCCGCATTGATCGCTGCCATCTCCGTATTGATCGCATCGACCTTGTGCATGATGCTGTCGAACTGCTCGCCGACGGCATGAATCGCGCCCGCACCGACCTGAACCTCTTCTGTACCGGTCTGCATGGCAGTGACAGCATGCGTCGTATCGCTCTGAACAGCAGAGATGCGCTCCTTGATCTGGTCGGCAGCCTCACGCGACTGTTCTGCCAGCTTTCTGACCTCCTCGGCGACGACGGCGAAGCCGCGGCCTGTCTCACCGGCACGCGCCGCTTCAATGGCAGCATTGAGTGAGAGGAGGTTGGTCTGCTCGGCAATGGCGGAGATGGTCTCGACGATCTCACCGATTTGCTGGGAACTCTCGCCGAGTTTCTCGACAACCTCCGCCGAACGCTGGACGCTCTGCTCGATGGCGGTCATTTTGTCCATGGCATCGTTCATCAAGGATGTACCCTTCTGGGCGGCTTCGGCGGTCGCAGCGGACTCATCTGCGACGGAAGCAGACCTCGCAGACATTGCTCTGATGTCGTCCGATACCTTGTGGATGCTGCTGCGCGCTGCAGAGAGTGTGGTGAGCTGTTTCTCCGTGCCGTTCGCGACGGAGGAGACCGTGCCCGCGATCTCCGTGGCGGACTCTGCCATCTGATGTGCACCTGCCGTCAGCTCCTCGGAGGAGGCGGCGAGCTGCTCGGCGGTCGATGCGACCTGTTTGATGAGATCACGGATGTTCTTCGTCATGGTGTTGAAGTTCGCGGCGAGCCGTCCGAGCTCGTCGTCCGAGTTCACACGGAGATCGGGGAGGTTCAGACGTCCGTGGGCAAGCGCATCCACATGACCTGTGAGTTCCTCCGTTGCTGTTGTGATCGTCGCGGCAAAGCGCAGCAGGGCGATGATGATGCCGATGACGAGCAGGATGCCGACAATGGTCAGCCCCGCATAGGAGATGCGCAGATCCGCGAGCTGAGCAAATGCCACGCGCTCGGGAACAGCAATGGCGATGATCCATCCCGTTTCGGGGACGGTTGTATAGGCGATGATCTGCTCCTCATCATCCATGGGGGCGACGAAGTGTCCCTGTTTTTTCCCCTGCATTTCCGCGAGATGATCCTTGAGGACGGGATCATCCGATGCTTTGCGCAGGGTATTGCCGTCGGCATCCGTGATAATGATACCTGTGCGGTCGATGATGACGCCTTTCCCTTCGCCGTGGTATTTCAGTTCCTGTACGCGTGCGGAGAGCGTGTCCAGTGTGACGTCGGCGCAGACGGCACCTGCGAAGGTTCCGTCTGGTGTTCGGTAGGGAGCAGTAGCCGAGATGATCAGCTTTTTGTTCAGCGGATCCTGGTACACTGAGGTGAAGCCGGGGGCATCCGCTGCCTTTGCATCTTTGTACCAGTCGCGCGTGCGCGGATCCATCTCGGCGGTGATATCTCCATCCACCCAGCTGATGAAAGTACCGTTTTCGGCACCGTGACTGAGGTCAAGGATCGCCTTGTCGCCGGCGGCAAGACTCATGAGACTGCGGTCATGTTCCATGGGACTGCCCGCCATGGCGGTGAGCAGATTTGCCGCGCTCTGAGCGAGCTGCTTTCTTTCCAGCAGCCAGCCGTTCAGTGATGCAGCTTCGACGTTCAGCGCAGCGTCAATCTCGTTGGAGGTGCTCTCAACGAGGGCACTTTGTGCCCTATGATAGCCAACCGCGCAGATCACGCCGACAAGGATCGCCATGACGGCGCCCATAAGCAGCAGCTTTTGTTTGATGGACATGGTATTCTTCCTCCCCAATCGCCTGCATATCCTGCCATATAAAAAGAGTGTAGCGCGTTTTTCTCAAAGAATCAAGGAAATTTCACATTTATTTTAATCTACATAAAATAAATTATTGCCGCGATACTTTAGGAGCTGTCGGTACAATGAAGTCTGTCAGATGGGCGTAGATTTTCCGCCGAAGTGCGGGCAAGAAAGATGCGTCAAGAGACGCGCGCTGAATTTATCCGTGCTTCCTTA
>ERZ773063.317-NODE-317-length-32022-cov-28.212188_pt1 | contig 32022 bp, 30 predicted proteins | sample MGYA00580625_ERZ773063 | MGnify/ENA primary metagenome ERZ773063 (study PRJEB29015, sample SAMEA2738022) | human oral metagenome | biome: human oral; feature: human-associated habitat; material: dental | place: China | collected 2042 ... | reverse complement strand
TACTCGGCAGCACCAAAATGCGAGTTCAGAAGCCAGTTCCCGTTATTCCCACTCAGTATTTGCGTCGGTTGCAAACACTCAATCTACCAGCGCGTCTGTCAGACCAATGAGATGGGCTGCCACTAATTTGCCACTAATAATCCTCCCGCCAATCCCTGCCACGCAAGGCGGGGACCGGCGGCGTCACTCAGTGGTGACTGCGGACGGGCGGCCCCATCGCTCGGGACCGCCCGTCCGGCACGCTAACTGACGACGCAATCAGAAGAGCTTGGACACGGCCGCGACGGCCTCGCGCTTTGCGTCCATGTTGACGTGGGTGTACACGTCCATCGTAATCTGCGAGCTGTAATGGCCCGCCAGCTCCTGCATGACCTTGGGATGCACGCCCTCCTCGGCGAGGAGCGTCAGGTAGGTGTGTCTGAGCTCGTGGAGGGAGAAGTCGTCGAGGCCGTAGTTGCCGCGCCCGAGCGACCACCATCGCGACAGCGAGCCCGGCTTTATGCGCTCGCTGTACTTGGTCGTAATCACGGGCGTCTCGTCGGTCTGCTCAAGGTGCCACTCGGGGCCGGTCTTTCCCTTCTTTCGCCGCGACTCGTTGATGCGCTCGAAGTACTCGGCCTGGAGCCCCTTGGCCGTGAGGAGTCCCTCGGCCGTGATGTCGGGCAGCGGCAGCAGGCGCGTACCGGCCTTCGTCTTGGTGCCCTTGAGGTTGCCGAGCTCGTCGTAGGAGTGGCGGATGCTCACGACCCTGCGGTCAAAGTCGACGTCGCCCCATGACAGCCCGCACACCTCTCCCCGCCTGAGTCCCATCGTGGCGGCTATGAGCCAGGCGAGCTGGTGTGGGTTCGACGGGTCGAGCGAGTCTATGAACGCGCGCGCCTTGTTGGGCGGCACCGCCTTCTTGGGACGCGTGTCCATCTTTGGTGGCGTGACCTTGTCGCAGGGGTTCTCGGTCAGGATCCCCTCGGCCTTCGCCGCCTCGAACACGAGGGTTATGTTGTCGTGGATCTGGTTGACGTACGAGCCGCTGGAGGGCTTGCCGGACATGGTGTCGCCCCGCATCATCGCGATGTACATGTCGCTGAGCATCGTGGGCGTGATCTGCTCGAGCTTGACGTGGCCGATGTGGCGGCAGGCAGCCATGAACTGCCAGCGCTGCCGCTTCTGCGTCGTGGGCGCGACCTCCCTCTTCGCCTCACGGATTCCGAGATAGCGCTCGCAGTACTGCTGGAAGGTGTAGCCGGTCTTGCCCTGGACGTGGTCGCCCTCGACCTCGTCCTGGAACTTGCGCAGCGCCCGCTTCGCCTCCGTGTAGGAGCCGTTGAAGCGGCGCGACTTGGCCTTGTACTTCCCGGTTCTGGGATCGAGTCCGGTGGGAACCCTGAGCTCCCACTTCTTGCACCTGCTCTTGGGCTTGTCCTTCTCGCGCTGGATGATGGACCCGCCCGAGGTCCCGTTCCTCGCTGCCATGGCTACCGCCTCGCCCGGGAGTCCTCGGCGTCGCGGTGCTCGAGGTAGTCGAGGTAGTCGTCGAGCATGCGGCGGCTCTCGCGCGTGAGGGCGCGAGCCCTGTCGTCGAGGGTGACGGGTCGGGGCCTGTCGATGTCCTCGCGGCCGACCACGAGGTCGATGGAGCAGCCGAGCTTGTCGGCAATCGCCCAGGCGTTGGCCATGGGGATGCCGCACTGCGGCGTCTCGGGAGCCCTCTCGTAGCGGGCGTAGGTGGTCTCGGGAATGCCGAGCTCGGCGGCGAACACCTTCGCGCTGGGGTAGCCGGCGCCCCTCCTGAGCCTCTGCAGGGTCCTCCTGCCGCCCGCGACGGGGCCGCCCCCGCCCTCGGGCGTGTGCGTGGTGGTAGGAGATGACATATACTGTCACCGTCCTTTCTGGAATATGCCTTTGGAATGGACAGTGGGCCCGTGGGAGTGCCAGCTCCCGCGGGCCGCCTTCTTTCTCGGGCTACCTCCCGGCGAGACCTCCCCCCTCGTAGCCGGGGCCTGCCTCCTGCGACCAGCTGACGAGCATGCCGTGGTCGTCCACGAACGACCCGTGCATGCGATCGTAGGCAGCCATGACCTCCTCGAGCGCCTCCTCGTCGCGCACCTGGGGCGCGAACCGGTTGAGCGGTCCCTTCGCCCCGACGACCCACGCGCGGGCGAGGTTCCGGAACCCCTCGCGCAGCTCCGCGTCGCTCCCTGTGAGCAGGACCGGGTCGGGCCCGCCCGGCTTCGCGGAGAGTCTGCCGAGGTAGGCGCGCTCGATGCGCGAGGAGACGACCTCCCACACGCGCTTCGCCCTCTCGGACTGCGCCTCCCTGCTGCGGGCGTCACGCTCGGCGAGGTAGGCCATGAAGTCGGCCGCCTCCTCCTGCGAGCGCGGCGACAGCGCGTCGAACGCCCTCTGCTGCGCCCCGCGCGGGTCGCCCTTGGCCTCGGTGTCGCGACCGACCACCTGGTCGATGGTCACGTGGAACCGGTCCGCGAGGTCCCAGGCGACCTTGAGCGGGATCTTCTCGGGGTTCGACTCGTAGCGCGTGTAGGTGGACTCCGCCAGGCCGGAGGCCTCGGCGAACTCCCTTGCCGTGGCGTACCCCGCCGCCTTGCGTATCTCGAGCAGCCTGCTGGACATGGCCCTTCCCTCCGTGGACGTTCCGTGGCGCCCCGATGCCGTTCGCCGATTTCGGGACGTAACACTTCGCAACAAAGTCTATCAGACTATGACAATTCGTACAAGCGTTTGTCGCCTAATTCTACCACTTTATGCGGACGTCCTCACACAGTGATATTTTCTATGCTAACCTACACGTCGCGGGAGGCAATGGTGCGCCATCGGGTGGCACGCCGGCAGCACCCGCCCCATTCCAAAGGCATGATTCGAGAAAGGAAGGCGACCCATGGGCATCAGCGATCTCCCTCCCTTGGTGACTCTCCGAGTGCTCTCGGAGCTCACGGGCGAGCACGTGGGGTCGATCACGCGCGGCATCCGGGAGGGCCGCATCCCGGCGGACAAGGTGAACGGCCGCTGGCTCATCCCGATTGACTGCGTGCTCCCGAACGCCCGGCGCGCCGGGTGCGGGCCCTGTCAGCCGAGGGGGCGCAACCGTGGAATCGACTAGGCCCGAGTCCCCCTCGCACGGGAGGCAGAAATGGATCTGAGCAGGGTGCCCGCCGAGCTGAGGGCGGAGCCTCGCTGGGTGTGCTGGCGCGCCCAGTCCCGCGACGGGCGCACGACGAAGCTCCCCGTGAACCCGAGCACGGGGAGGATGGCGTCGAGCACCGACGCCTCGACCTGGTCCGACTTCGACACGGCGGTCGCGGCCGTGGGGCGCTGGCACGCCTCCGGCATCGGCTTCGTGTTCGCGCCCGACCGGGCCTACACCGGGCTCGACCTCGACCACGTGCTGAGCGGAGGCGTCCTCGCCGACGCCTACCGCTGGGTGGTCTCGGAGGCGCGCACCTACTGCGAGGTCTCCCCCTCGGGGGACGGCCTGCACCTGATATTCCGCAGCCCCAAGCCCGAGGGCGCCACGCGCTGCCGGCGCGGCTGCGTGGAGATGTACGACCACGACCGCTTCTTCACCGTGACCGGCAACGTCTTCGAGGGCAACTCCGGGCTGGGCGAGAACCCGCGCGTCGTGGAGCGCGCCTACCGGACCTAGATCGAGCCGTCACCGGCCACGGGCGGGCGGCAGGCGACGGTGACCGAGGCCGGCCGCGCGACCGACACGGGCCTCCCGGACGACGCCGAGCTCGTGCGCCGCATGCGCGCGAGCAGGAACGGCGCGGCGATCGGCGCCCTGCTCGACGGCGACATGTCCGCCTACGGCGACGACCACTCCGCGGCGGACATGGCGCTGTGCTCCTCGCTCGCCTTCTGGTGCGCGGGGGACGCTGGCCGCATGGACCGGATGTTCCGCTCCTCGGGCCTGATGCGCGACAAGTGGGACTCGCGCCGCGGGGGCTCGACCTACGGCGCGCAGACGATCGCGCGGGCGCTGGAGGGCTGCACGGAGTTCTACGACCCCGGGAGGCGGAGGCCCGGCGTCGCGACGACGGCGGGCAGACCCGCGCCCCGTGACACAAACAGATGTTCGTTCGATGGGACAGTCCCACGCGAGAAACGTCATCCCGAGCAGACGTCCCCCGAGGCGGAGGAGCCGGCGTTCGACCCCGACCGCGCCCCCTCGGTGGAGGGCTGGCACGTGGACCCGCACGGCAGGCTCTGGGTCGTCGGGCGCGACGGGGAGCTGCGCTACACGGTGACCTCGACGGCACCGTGGATAGCCTGCGACCTCGTGGACGTGGACACGCGCGACGTGCGCGCGCTCGTGCGCGTGAGGGTTCCCGGGGGCGTCCGCGAGCGCGCCGTGGGGAGCGACGTCCTCCTCAACCAGTCGAAGGTGATCGGGGTGCTGGCGCCCCTCGGCGCGAACGTGTCGTCCTCGAACTGCAAGGAGGTGATCCGCTACCTGACGGACTGCGAGAAGCGCTTCGGCTGGAAGCGCCCCCGCTACGAGAGCGTGACGCACCTGGGCTGGGCGGACGGGCCGCTCGGCGCGTTCATGCCCTTCGACGCGGGTGGGGCCGGCGGCGACGAGCCCGGCGAGGGGGCGTCGGCGGTGCGCTTCGACCCGTCGCCCGACGAGGCCGTGAAGGCCCGGCCGTTCATGGAGCCCGAGGGCACGCTCGGCGCCTGGGTCGCCGGCGTCTCGCCGGCGAGGGAGGCGTCGCCTGCCTTCCGCTGCGTGCTCGCGGCCAGCTTCGCCTCTCCCCTGGTGTCGGTCGTGGGCGTCCAGACCTTCATCGTGTACCTGTGGGGCCGCTCTCGCAGCGGCAAGACGCCGACGCTGAAGGCGGCGGGCTCGGTGTGGGGCGACCCGACCGAGGGCGCGGACTCGTACTTCCGCACCTTCGTCGACACGCCGAAGTCGATCGTGCGCGCGGCCGCGCTCCTGCACGACGTGCCCGTGACCGTGGACGAGCTGCAGAGCAAGGGCGCGCCGGGCGGCCAGGGGGCGAAGCGCCAGGTCGTGGAGGACCTCCTGTACTCGCTCTCGCTCGGACACGAGCGCGGCGCCCTGAACTCTGACCGCTCCATGATGCGCGCCGGCTCGTGGAAATGCCTCACCATCGCGACCGGCGAGATCCCCATCGTGGGCGGGAGCACCCAGCAGGGCGCGGCCAACCGCACGCTGGAGCTGAACGCGGAGCCCTTCTCGGACGTGCGCGAGGCCCAGGAGATGCACCACCTCGTCGCGGCGCAGCACGGCACCGCGGGAAGAACATATGTTCGTTCGCTTCGCCGCAACGCGGCTGGGTGGTACACGGACGAGTACGCGCGGCTGCGCGACGCCGTCGGCGGCATGGCCGCGGGCCACCCGCAGGCGGACAACGTGGCGCTCCTGGCCCTTGCGGACGCCCTCGCCTCGTTCTACGTGTTCGGCGTCGCTGGCTGGGACGAGTGCGTGCGGCAGGCCCTGGAGATGGCGCGCTGGGCGCTCGCGAACTCGACCGGCGCCGAGGCGGGCGACACCGACCTCAAGGCGATCCAGTTCGTGGCCGAGTGGCTGACGAGGAACAGCCCCCACTTCGAGGACTCGGCGGAGATGGACCGCATGGAGCGCTGGGGCGAGATATCCCGCCGGCCGGGCGAGGCGGGCTTCACCTGGTGCGTGCTCTCGTCGGTCCTCGACCGCGCCCTGGAGGCGGAGAACTACGACCGCCAGAAGACCCTGCGCCGCATGGACGACGAGGGCGTCCTGGTGACGGGCTCGGGCAGGCGGTTCACGATGCAGCGGCGCTTCAAGGGCGGGACCAGGCGCTACTGCGTGTGCATCGACAACGCGAGGCTGGAGGAGCTCCTCGACCGGGGCTCGGGGGACGCCACGGGCGCCGCCCCGGCGTCTTCGGCGGAGACCCCCCGGTGAAGACGGCGGTGGAGACGGGAGCGACGCCGGTCGAGGGCGCAATCCATGCCCCGTCTTCACCGTCTTCGCTGATTTATGGCTGGTGAGGTTTCGTGCGCGCGCCCGCACGCGCGCGGGCGCGAGGGGCGCAGGCCCCGGTTCGGTGATGACGTGAAGACGGCGGACGTCCGCGCAGGTAGCGAGGGGTGCGGGGCGTCTTCGGCGGGATGGGGGTGTGCTTCGTGAGGTGGAGCGAGGAGCAGGACGACGTGCTGCGCGAGTGCAGCTTCAGGGGCGCGGCCTACGCCCGCGACGAGATCGAGCGGCGCTGCGGCGCCGTCCACACGCTCCACGCCGTGGAGCTCAGGGCGAGCAGGATCCACTGCTCGCTCGCGGTGCAGACCGTGTGCCCGGAGTGCGGGGCCGTGGGCGTGGTGATCAACCGCCAGACGGGGCTCTGCCGACTGTGCACGGAGCGCTACCACCTGGAGCAGGAGCGCGCCTTCGCCGAGGTCCTGGAGCGCGAGCGCGCCGAGGCGGAGGACCCGGGGAGGATCGCCGAGGCCAGGCGCGAGCGGGACGCGCAGCGGCAGCGCAACAGCCGCACGTGCAGGAGGTACGGGTTGAAGAGCAGGCGGGCGCGTGGGGACTCGTGAGCTGTTAGAATTGGTTCCGCGGGCACCGGAGGCCGCCCGGGTTATTTGCCGGGGAAAGGAGCACCGGCGCCCGTCCCGCAGGCATCGGAAGCACACATTTCTCCGCGCCCCCGGCCCATGGCTTACCTCCTCGCCCATTTTTGCCCCTCTTGTGACGGCATCCGATGATTCAGGCTGCGAGACCCCGAGATTTGGAGGAGGTGGCCTGGCATGGCGAGGAGGGCGAAGCTCACGCAGGAGATGGTCGAACAGGCCATCAGGCTGAAGGCCGACGGGCTTTCCAACGGCGACATCATCTGTGCGCTGGGCATCCACGAGTCCACGTTCTACCGCTGGGTTGGCGAGCCGAAGAACCGGCTGCAGCGCGAGTTAAGCGAGGGACTAAAAAAGGAGGAGGCCGAGTTCAAGCACACGCTCCTGACGACGATCCGGGCGGCGGCGCTCGCGCGCAACCAGTACTGGACCGCCGCGGCGTGGCTGCTCGAGCGTAAGTACCCCGACGAGTACGGCAAGGCGGACCGGCGCCGCGACGAGGACGAGGGCGGCGACGCGCCGCGCATCGTGCTCGGCGTCGTCGCCCGGCCCGTGCAGGAGCGGCTGGACCTCTCCTCCGCCATGGACGACGGCGAGGGCGACGCTGACGGAGGCCCGGGCGAAGGGGGCGGCCCTTCTCGCCCCGCTCGCCCTTCTCGACAGCCCCTGAGCTCGGGAGAGGAGGGGGACGAGTGACGGCGGTGGACGCGAGCGAGCTGGTGATACCGGCGTTCCACGACGTGCTGGGCGACGTGATGGCGCACGGGCACACGCACTACTGGCTGCACGGCGGGCGCGGGAGCACGAAGAGCTCGTTCGTCAGCGTGGCCATCGTCCTTCTCGTCCTCGCAAAGCCGAAGGCGAACGCGGTGGTGGTGCGGCGGTTCAGCAACACGCTGCGCGACTCCGTGTTCGAGCAGGTGCAGTGGGCGATCGCGGAGCTGGGACTGGGGCGGTGGTTCAGGGCGCGGGTGTCTCCGATGGAGCTGACGTACCTGCCGACCGGGCAGCGAATCGTGTTCCGCGGGGCGGACGACCCGCTGAAGCTGAAGGGCACGAAGTTCGGGCGCGGCTACGCCGCCGTGGTGTGGTTCGAGGAGCTGGACCAGTTCGACGGGATCGACGCGGTCCGCTCGATACTGAACTCGCTCAGGCGCGGCGGGGACGACTTCTGGATCTTCTATACCTACAACCCGCCGCGGACGCTGTGGAGCTGGGTGAACCGCGAGGAGCTGGAGCGCGAGCGGCGTTCGGACACGCTCGTGCGGCGCTCGAGCTACCTGGACGTGGTGGGGACGCACCCGGAGTGGCTGGGCGCGCCCTTCGTGGAGGAGGCCGAGTACCTGAGGGACGTGGACGAGCGCGCGTGGCGGAGCGAGTACCTGGGCGAGGTGACGGGGACCGGCGGCTCCGTGTTCGGCAACGTGGTGGGGCGGCGGCTCACCGACGCGCAGTGCAGAGGCTTCTCTCGCACGCGAAACGGCGTGGACTGGGGGTGGTTTCCGGACCCGTGGCGCTTCGTGCGGTGCGGGTGGGTGCCCGGGGAGCGGCGGCTGTTCCTGTTCCAGGAGCTGTCGGCGAACAGGAAGACGCCGGCCGAGACCGGGGCCATGGTGGCCGAGGCGCTGACGTTTGCCGACGAGCCCGGCGGGGACCCCTACCAGCACGACGAGTTGATATGGGCGGACGACACGCCGGACGGCAAGCAGTCGATGGCGGTGTGGCGGCGCGAGCTGGGGCTGAGGGTGCGTCCCGCACGGAAGAGCAACATGAGGAGGCTCTCGTACGAGTGGCTGGCCGGGCTGCGCGAGATCGTGATAGACCCGGTAAGGTGCCCGCTCGCCTACGAGGAGTTCCGGCTGAAGGAGTTCGAGCGCGACCGCGACGGCACCTGGGTGGACGAGATCCCCGACGGGAACGACCACTCGATCGACGCGGTGCGGTATGCCGTCATGGACGACGTGCTGAGGGGGGCGTAGGCTCTTATCGCCTGTGCCCTCTATGAGTCAATGCCCTCGTCTCTGAAGAAGCGGGAGATTGGATAGTTCTCTATCTGGGCCTTCTCGGCCTCCGTACAGCGCTCAAGACAGCGCCTTGCCATGTCGTCATCGCCCAAGAGCGCATAGGCGGCCGCCTGCACGTATCTCTCGTGGGCGTCTATGACAAGGTTGCGGAGTAGGTCCTTCTTGCCATCATCAAGCTCTCGACTTCTCTTGAGCGACTGCATGAGGTTGAGGAGGTATATCTGGGAATCGGCATCGAACTCGAAGAGCTTCCTGGCAAGGATGGCTGCGCAGGCAAGGAGGGCTTGGGGCCGCTTTGCGCCCTTGTCATATGCCGACAGCATCTCCAGCACCTTCTGATTGAGAGGGGTCTGGTTTCCCGCCGTAACGGGGAACCGGTCAAGCTGCTCGGAGAACTTGTCTGGCTTTAGGTTCACCGCCTTCGCGAACTCCTCCTCACCCAGTGCCATGAGCGCAGGTACTGGGTCGAAGCCAAGATCCTTGTCTATGGCCTTTTGGTCCGGGTAGCCAAAGACGAAGACGAGCCTGTCGGAGAGGATGTCGATGAGCTCATACCCGCCCTCTTCCCGCTTCCTCGCGAGGGCGTAGACCTGCGCTCCCTGGATGTTGAAGTTCACAACGGGCGACTTGAGTTCGACGCCTTCCAGTGGTTTTTTCTCCACGAAGATGGCGTGCATGAAGTCCAGGTCGTTCAGCTCCTTGGGGGTCATCTTCTCCGGGTCCCACTTAGCGGTTACCCCCAGCGCGTCAAGCGTCTCCACGAATGGTCTGTACGAATTGACAGTCTCCTCCAGCCGCCGGAGCGTCTCATCTTCTTCTCTCTCCTGCTCGATACGGAGGAAGCTGTGGCCGTCGATGGAGAACGTGCCCGACTGCAGGAACTCCTGGACGAACCGCGCCGTGTTATAGCGCCTCCGGAAGTCTCCTGATATGGACCAGGTGAGCGAGACCTTGTTGTTTCTTTCCGAGAGGGTCATGCTCACGCCCTCGAACTCAATGTGTGTTCCCTCCCTTTGGTCGCCGAGCGTCACCATGGTCGTGAGCTCGAAGCCGCCAGCAGATACCGTGCGCTCTGTCCCCACGCCAAACATGCTGACGTCGCCAACCTTGCCGATGACGCGCGTGAGGCCGTCCTTAGTTGTGCCGTAGACGTAAGGCCCGTCGCCCAAACCTGCCAGCGAGATGGGGCTCTCCCCGCTGAACAGCTGGGACGTGAACGTGAAGGACGTGATGTCCGGAGGGAGCTCGAACTTGTCATCAAGGAAACCGTAGCCCGTGACCTCCGCGTTGAGCTGCGACTCGTGCTCATGGTGGAACTGAATGATTAATCGTTTGGCTTCGCGCGGGTCGTCTGGGAAGGGCTTCACGCGCACCGAGGCCGACTTCTGGCCATCTCGTGTGCCATCGAGGATTCTTGTGAGCTCGTAGGGGTGCAGCGCCGAGTAGTAGACCTGCCCTGGCCGTGTGTCCTTCTCGACCGCCACGCAGAAGAGCAGGACGCCGTGGAACACGTCGAGAAAGCGCCTGAAGTCGACCACATCCATCGAGTACTTCACGAAGCCCCTCTTGTTGGTCCGGAGCTTCCTCGTTGTGCCCTTCACCTGGACGGTCACCTCGCCGGTGAGGTTTTCCTTGGTCAGCTCGGACGAGCTGTAGATCTCAATGGTGCCGTCTACAAGGATGTTCTTGTCGTTCTCGTCCAGGTTCGGGTAGAGCGTGTCGCACTTCAGGATGATGCTTCTCACCGCAAGGACGGCAATGCTCTCAATCCTTCTGTCGCTCGGGGTCTCGGATTTTGCCAAACGCTTCCTTTCCACAGGCCTTTGTTCACAAGATTATATCCCCTTGCTTTGTCCTGTATTCTCCCTGCCGTTGCATGTGACGCTCTGTGACGGGCTGGGATTATCGGGCCATCTTCCCCATTAAACGAGAAAGGGCTGGATATGGCCGAGGGACAGGACGAGTACTGGGTGCCGGAGTGCGTGAGGGCGTACCTGAGGGGCGCGGGGTACTCGACGCGGGCGCTGGAGGACATGGAGCCGCACGTGCGTGAGTGGGACCGCTGGATGCGGGCCGTGGGAGAGTTCTACGACTACCGGGACACCGACGGGTTCGGAAGGGTCTACCAGGTTCATAGGCGGACCATCATGCCGGCGATGCGGGTGTGCAGGGAGTGGGGGTCGCTCCTTCTGGACGAGAAGACCGTGGTGGCGTGCGAGAACCAGGAGTGCACCGACTGGCTGGCATCGCTCTTCTCGACCACGAACTTCTGGGGAAGGGCCCAGGAGACGGTGGTCCGGGCGTTCGGGCTGGGCACGGGCGCGTTTGCCGTGTGGATGGACGTGGGGCGTCGCCTGGTGCGCGTGCGGCACTACGACGCGCGCATGGTGGTGCCGCTGTCCTGGGACGCGGAGGGCGTGCGGGAGTGCGCGTTCGTCACGAGGTGCTTCTCGCGCGGCGCCCTTCTCGACCAGCTGCAGATGCACGTGGTGGGCGACGACGGCGCGTACCGGATCCGCACGGTCTGCTTCGACGGTGACGGGCGCGAGGTGGCGGTGCCGGGCGTGGCCGCGGACGTGGCGACGGGCTCGACGGGACCGACGTTCGGCATCGTGCGTCCGGCGGTGCCGAACACGAGGGTGGACTTCTCGCCCTACGAGCAGTCTGTGTTCGCGGACGCCGTCGACGCGGTGCAGAGCGTGGACTTGGCCTACGACGCGCTCATAAACGAGATTGACGCGGGCAAGATGCGCGTCTTTCTCTCCGACGTGATGTTCGACCAGGAGAGGACGAAGGACGGGAGGCGCGTGCCCATCCCCTTTGGCAAGGGCGACTGCACGGTTTTCCGCAAGGTGATGAGCACCGAGGACACGATCCAGGAGTTCGCGCCGGCGCTGAGGACGGAGGCGCAGGGCAAGGCGTTCCGCCTGGCCCTGCAGGTGCTGGGCGACCTCTGCGGCCTGGGCGTGAACTACTTCGACCTGGACAACGTGGGGTACGTGAAGACGGCCACGGAGGTCTCGAGCGACAACAGCGCCCTCATGCGCAACGTCCGCAAGAACGAGAACGCGCTGGAGGGCGCGCTCGCGGGCGTTGCGCACGCCCTTCTCGCCTGCGCCCGTCACATGGGCGAGGGACTTCCCGAGGAGGGCGACATGTCCGTGATATACGACGACTCCATCGTGCAGGACACCGCCTCCGAGAAGCGCCAGGACATGGACGAGGTCGCGGCCGGGCTGATGACGCGCGAGGAGTACCGCAGGAAGTGGTACGGGGACGGGGCGTAGGAACTGGGCGAGCAGCGGGACGGGGCGGGAGGTCCTTCTCGCCCACGCCCCTTGCGAGGCATCCGGAGGCGCTACCCCTCCGGGTGCGAGATGAGCAGGTCCGGGACGGTGAGGAGCATGGGCGAGCCGTCGTCCGCCTGGGCGAGGGCGAGCGCCATGAGGTCGCCCTCGTGCACCGGGTAGTCGGCGTCGGGCTCGTTGAGGAGGACGCCGACGAGCATGCCCTCCCCCGCGAGGCCCTCGAGCCTGAACCAGACGCCCTCCTGCGGCAGGCCGTCGGCGGCGAGCACCGCGAGGACGTCATCCGGGTACTCGGGGCTGCGGAGGGCGTCGACCGACTCGACCTTGCGCGCGGCCTCGACCTCGGGCCCAGGGGCGTGGTCCCTCTCGACCTGCCCGATCTGCTCGGCGTAGCGCCCCTCGAGCGCCCTTGCGTCGTCCGGGAACAGGACGCGCGACTCGGGCGGGATGCTGCCCGAGCGCAGGATCACGAACTGCCCCTGCGCGACCGGGAAGGACGCGTCGTGGAAGACGGCCCCGCTCGCAAGCGACGCGGGCGCGAGCGCGAAGAGCGAGAGCCCCTGCTCGTGGTCGACGTAGACGTACGCGAGGACCGCGTCGGCACCCGCCGGAACGGAGATGCCAGCCTTGCCGAGCCGCTCCAGCAGCGGGCACTCGACGACGATGAGCCTCCCGGCGACGTCTCTGAACCCGAGGTCGGCGAACGTTGTGGTCATGGTCCCCTCCGATGCACGTGAGTGTCTCTGTCGGCATTGTCCCACCCGTGGCCGCCGCGGGCGTGGTCTGCCCGGCAGACAGCCGGCGTGAGGCCGTGGGCGCCGGCGTGCGGACGGGGGGCTGGCCGCGTCCGACGACTCGGCGACGGTCGGCATCGCCTCGCCACCCGCGCACCGGAGAAGGGAAGACCCAAGTCGCAACCACGGGAGCGGAGGGCGTGGAGCCGCTGGGCGCAAGTGCCACGGGCCGTAGCGCGCCATTCGTGACGCGTGCGACAGGCTGGGGCGACGGAGCGGACATGGCTGAGCGCGGCGCCGGAGGCAGACGGCCGGAGCATGCGGGCTGAGCGCGGCGCCGGAGGCAGACGGGCGTAGCGCGGTGGCCGAGCGCGCGGCCGTAGGCAGACGCGAAGCGGCTGCCGAAGGCGCGTACGCGAGCGCCATCCGCGCGGAGCCTGGCTGCCGTAGGCCCGCACGCGAGCGCCCGCATGCGGAGGACGGCTGCCGTAGGCCCGCACGCGAAGCCATGCCCGCGGAGGAGTCCCCGGCCACCCCGTGGGACTCGCGAGCGCGCGGAGGTCCGTGGCACGCGCGCCCCGGCGGAACGCCCGCAGCGGACGTGGTTGCGGCGCACGACGACGAGGGCCCTCGGTGCGCGGGTGGCGAGGCGATGCATGGTCCTTCTCGTCCTTCTCGTAGGCGACACCCCAGAAGTCGAGCGCCTCGGCGATGTCGCCGATGAAGACGTCGTCAGAGTGCTCTCGCAGCGTGTCCGCCACGTCCTCGAGCGAGTACTCCTCGGTCTCGCGGAACCTGATGGTGGTCTCACGGGCGGGGGCGTCGTAGCAGAATTGGGTGATGTCGCCCCTGCCGGTCTCCCTCACGTAGGCCTCCCCCGTGTCGAGGTGCCCGAACTCCATCGTCGTTGTCTCGGCGCCGTCTACGAATGTATATACGTTTCTCTCCTCCATCGTGGTGACCTCCTCGTGCTTGCCTATGGACATCTGGTTCGTCGATGCTACTGCCGGCACCGTCACGCGGGACGTCCCCCTCCGCCAAACGGTTCTTTGCGATGTCCTCACTTCGTGGTATCTATCACGACGAACTTATCGCTCAGTGAACTAGCCAATCTGAAGTTTGTGTCTCGTGATGCGCAACGGCTCATCTGCTGGCTGTCTTTGCAGTATCGCTGAACGGCAGCCCCTATCACCTTTGCGGGATGTCGATGGTCTGGCTTTATGACGTGTCAGGATAGTCTTGGCACCCGAAGCCGCATACCTCATGGCGGGAGGCTGGCAGCTGAGGCACCTCATCGAGACGGTGGCCGACCACTCCTACGGGGCCGCGGGCAGCACTCACGGCGGTGTGCGGCATCGGGAAGTGGATCGCCTGCATGTTCCTGATTCCTACCCGGAGCGCGTGGATGCCATGCTCATTGAGGGCGGGGCGGTCCACTAGGTGTTCAGGTGGCTCTACGGCGCGCCTCCCACTGACGACAGCGTGCGCGAGATGGTTGCTAGCTGTGGAAGGCGCGCACCTCAAACGTCATGTATACATGTATGGGGCACTGAGCAGGGGGTTGTCGTCGGCGAGTCCGTTCCACGCTGTGGGAAACTGAGCCACGACGCCAGCGGGCATACGGCTTTCAGCGGCCGCTCTCTTCGGATGGTAGAATCTGTTACATATTGATTCTTTTCGCCGCATATGGTTGCGGGTTAGGTTGTAGCCCATGGACCAATCATTCGACTTTGGTAACGCAAACGACGAGCAGCGTCGTGCCATCACCACGACCGAAGGGCCGGTGCTCATCACGGCCGGACCCGGCACGGGTAAGACCTTCACGCTCGTCAAACGTGTGGCATACCTCATCCTCAAGAAGCACGTGAAGCCTTCGACCATCCTCGTGGCGACCTTCACGGAGAAGGCCGCCAAGGAGCTTGTCACGCGCATCTCCAGCGAGCTAGAAGACCATGGCGTCAACTTCGACGCCAAGGAGATGTACGTCGGCACCTTCCACTCCATCTGTCTGCGCCTCATCAAGGAACACGTCGAGTTCTCCCAGGTAAGAAGAAACTACCGCGTCGCCGACTCCTTCGACCAGCAGTACCTTGTCTACCAGAACCTCTGGAACCGGTTCAAGAAGCTGCCGCACTTCGCGGACTTCCCGCTGCAGCGGACGCGCGCATGGGACACCTGCGAGAAGATCTGCGCGGTGTCGAACATAGCCACCGAGGAGCTTCTGGACGTTGACGCGATGATTGCAAGCGCCGACCCCGGCGACGTGGCATGCGGCGAGGTCATCGAAGAGTACAACGACATCCTGACCGAGTACAACTGGCTCGATTTCGCGCACATCCAGCTCGAAGCGCTTCGACTCCTCGAGTCCCATCCGGAGGTGCTCACCGAAGTGACTCGCCAGATCCGCTACGTGATGATCGACGAGTACCAGGACACGAACTTCATCCAGGAGCGTCTCACGCTCCTCCTCGGCGGGGGCAGCGGGAACGTCTGCGTGGTTGGTGACGACGACCAGGCACTCTACCGCTTCCGCGGCGCCACCGTGCGGAACATCCTCGAATTCCCCGGACACTTCGACTCGTGCACGCGCATCGACCTCTCCAGTAACTACCGGTCCGACCCCGGCATCGTCGCGTTCTACAACGAGTGGATGAAGCGCACCGCCGGGCCGCGCTTCCGGTTCGAATGGGACGGATACCGCTTCGAGAAGAGCATCGTCGCCCAGCGCGAGGCCAACGGTAAGGCACGGACCGTTGTCAAGGTCGACGCCGACGAGGACGACTGGCCCGACGCGCTCTGCGACCTCGTTATCGGCCTAAAGGAGCACGACTGCATCGAGGACTACAACCAGGTCGCGTTCCTCTTTCGGTCCGTGAAGCATGCGAACGCGCGCATGCTCGCCGGCCGCTTCGAGGAACGCGGCGTCAACGTATACTCCCCTCGCTCGGATGAGTTCTTCCATCGCGACGAGGTGCGCCTTGTGATTGGCATTCTTCTTCTGCTCTTCCCCCAATATGTGGAGAAGCTGGAGCGGGGCGAGTTCGCCTTCCTAGACGAGGGAACCATGCGTTTCTACGTCACGTGTATCGTGGGCGCCAACGAGCTCTTGGGGAAGGACGAGAGCTCCGAGCTCAGGCGTTGGATAGCCGCTCACGGCCAGGCGCACTACCACCTCACGGAGAACACGGACTACAACCTCTCGGGACTCGTATACCAGCTCTTCGAGTTCGAGCCCTTCCGGACGATACTCGACACGCCTCTCGACACCGGCGTGCACGACCAGCGCTCCGTACGCAACCTCTCCGAGCTCGTGGGCATCACGGGCAAGTACGAGTACCTCCAACGAGTGAACATCCTCACCGTCGACCGTATCGACGCGACCGTGGAGCGCTTCTTCAACACTTACCTGCGGTTCCTACGAGCGGGAGGCATCAACGAGTACGAGGATGAGACGGAATATGTGCCGAGCGGCTGCGTGCCCTTCCTCACCATCCACCAGTCCAAGGGGATGGAGTTCCCCGTGGTGGTCGTTGACTCTCTCTACGACACGCCGAGGAAGACACCGGACGACGCTCTACAGCAGCTCAGGGACCGCCATGGAAGTCGCGACGCCTACGAGCCGGCCGAGGACATCAAGTGGTTCGACTTCTGGCGCCTCTACTACACCGCTTTCTCGCGGGCGCAGGACCTCCTGGTCCTCACGCACCCAGAGACGTCGCGACGTATAGGGAAGGCCTTCGAGGAGCCCTACGGGGAGCTCCCGAACGTGACGGCCGCCACGTTTCCCTACGAAGCCTTCAGGTTCCAGCCAGTCAAGGAGACCGACCTCAAGCCGTCGTTCTCCTTCACCACGGACGTCTCGCTCTACGAGGGATGCTCTGTGCAGTACAAGTTCTTCCGCGATCTCGCATTCACGCCCGTGCGAACGGCCGCGACTCTCTTCGGTCAGCTCGTCCACCAGACCATCGAGGACGTGCACCGGGCCGCGCTGCGTGGTGAGACCGAAACCATCACGGCCGAGAACGCCGATGCGTGGCTCCTCGCGAACTACTCCACGCTCTCCAAGGCGCAGCACGCCTACCTGAGCGATGTGGTCATCAGGGCCGCCCAGCGGCAGGTGCGCCGCTACGTCGATCGCAGGCAAGGCATGTGGGGCGACATCGTGGAGGCGGAGGTGGAGATCGGGCTCTCGGAGCCGGACTACATCATCCACGGCACCGTGGACCTCGTGGAGGGCGACGGCGACACCGTTGACGTGGTGGACTTCAAGAGCGAGCGGAAGCCTGACGTCAACCGCGACTACGGCGAGCTGGAGACGTACAGGAAGCAACTCATGCTCTACGCGCACCTCATCGAGGAGAAGACCGGGTGCAAGGTAGGGCGGATGCGGCTCTACTACACCGGCGAGGAGTCAGGGAACCCCGAGATCACGTTCTCGCATGATGAGGGCTCCATCGAGTCGGTCGTCCGCGAGTTCGACGACGTGGCACACAAGATCATGCGGAAGGAGTACGGTTCCCGAGCCACTAACGGAAGGCTCTGCGAGAACTGCGACTTCCGCTTCTACTGCAAGAACTAGACAAAAGGCGGTGCCGCAAATGGCGCAGGAGAGCAATGGCGCAGGGCAGCAGTTCCTCTTCGACTCCAAGCCCGTTATCAAAGGATTTCCCGAGCTGAGATGGACCGGGAAGCGTCCGTACCGCTCCACCCAATACTACCCCGCACAACTGCGTGAGAGCTATGGCGAGCCGAGCGTCGGCCCGGACGGGAAGCCTTGGATGAACAAGATCTACTGGGGAGACAACCTGCAAGTCATGAGCCATCTTCTGAAGGACTACCGCGGGAAAGTCGACCTCATCTACATCGACCCGCCCTTCGACTCGAAGGCAGATTATAAGAAGAAGATCAAACTCAGGGGCAAGAAGCTCGAGGGCGACCAGAGCGCCTTTGAGGAGAAGCAGTACGGTGATATCTGGAACAGCGACGAGTATCTGCAATTCATGTATGAGCGTCTCATCATTATGCGAGAGCTTCTTGCTGATGATGGCTCAATTTTCCTCCATTGCGACTGGCATAAATCGCATCATTTGAGAATGATTCTTGATGAAGTCTTTGGGCCAGGCTGTTTTATTAACGAAATTGTTTGGTGCTATTACGGCCCTGGCTCGCCCGGCATGAAGCAATACAACCGCAAACACGACAACATTTTCTGGTATAGCAAGAAGGGCAACTGGAAGTTCAACGGTGATGCCATTCGCGCGCCACATGACGAGAAGACGACCGGAAACTTCAAGGCCGGACTTAAAGGATCGGGATTTGTTGCTGACACCTATGAACTTGCCAGCGGAAAGATACCAGAGGACTGGTGGGAATTTGCTATAGCTGGCAGATATCCCAACGACGGAATCAAGCGCGTTGGGTATCCAACGGAAAAACCCTATAAATTGCTGGAGCGTATAATTCTCGGCTCGACTAATCCGGGCGACTTGGTTTTCGATGCTTTCATGGGAAGCGGAGTCACGCAGATGGTCGCAATGCAGAATGGACGGCGCTTCATTGGAGCCGACATCAATCTTGGCTCGATTCAGACTACGACTAAGCGATTGCTTTCTGTCGCCAAAGAGCTTGGCCAGCAAATGGGCATCGAGGACAAGTATCTCGGCTTCGAGGTCTACAACGTGAACAACTACGACTTCTTCCGCAACCCGGTGGAGGCACGCGACCTGCTCATCCAGGCGCTCGACATACAGCCACTCTCGGCCGGGTCTTGCTTCGATGGCGAGCTCGATGGCAGGATGGTGAAGATCCTGCCCACCAACCGCATCGCAACCCGCGCCGACCTCGAAGGGCTTGTCGCCGACCTTCCCTACGACATCTACGATGCCCGGAGGGAGGAGAACCCGAACACGTCCGTTGACCACATCACTCTCGTGTGCATGGGGCACGAGCCTGACCTCAAGGCCGCGTTCGAGGCCGAGCTCAGCGAGTACAAGGTGGACGTCGAGATCGTGGATGTACTGCAGGACAAGCGCGAACTGGAGTTCAAACGCGAGGCCGAGGCCAACGTCGCCGTCGAGGGCGGAAAGCTCGTCATCAAGTCGTTCTACCCGATGAACCTGCTGCAGAAGCTCAGCCTGCAGAAGGAGGCCTTGGGCGACTGGCGCGAGCTCGTGGAGTCCGTGATGGTTGACTGGAACTACGACGGAGCCGTAATGGAGCCAGCGGTCATCGACATCCCCGAGAAGGACGAGTTCGTAGCCGGAACTTACAACGTTCCTGATGACGCGGGACGCATCAAGGTGAAGATCACCGACGTGCTCTCGGAGTCCCTCGAAGTCGAAGTTGGTGCGTAGCCATGGCCCAAATGTACGAGGAGCAGTGGGCGTTCTACGAGCAGCTTCGGCACTACTACCTGGACCACAAGGGTGCCATCCGGAGCAGGTACAAGCGGATGACGCTCAAGCTGCTCGACTACAACGACCGATCCGTGCGACCCGAGGCCTTCCTGCGGCCCCCGCAGTTCGAGGCGTTCGAGATGTACGTGTTCGTCAAGGAGTTCCTCGGCAACGAACCGATGTACAAGATCTTTGACGACTGGCGTAAGCGGCGTGGCGTCTTCAAGGATGCGACGCGCTACTCGCGCGGCCAGGCAACGCTCTTCGACGTGCAGAGCGAGAAGCAGACAGAGAAGCTCTTCCGGCAGATGCGCGACGTCTCGGAGAGCTACCCCAACTACATCTTCGCCCTCACTATGGGGCTCGGGAAGACCATCCTCATGGGGACCTGCATCTTCTACGAGTTCCTGCTCGCGAACAAGTTTCCCAGGGACGAGCGGTTCTGCCACAACGCTCTCGTGTTCGCGCCGGACAAGACCGTCCTGCAGTCGCTCAAGGAGATCCCGACCTTCGACAAGTCGCTCGTCGTGCCGCCAGAGTACGTGAGCGTCATCGGCCAGAACCTGCGCGTCCACTTCTTGGAGGATACGGGAGTGACGCTTCACACGCTCGATGACTCGGACTTCAACCTCGTCATCGCGAACGACCAGAAGATCCTAGTGAAGAAGCGGCACAAGGAGTCAACCCCTGCGGAACGGCTCTTCACCATGCCATCCGGACTGCTGTCCACCGTCTACGGGGATGACGCCGACGACACGCAGGACGACGCGGACCTCATGTTCAACCAGCGGTTCGCAAAGCTCTGCCGGTTGAAGCAGATCGGCGTGTACGTGGACGAAGCGCACCACCTGTTCGGCGCCGCACTCAAGAAGGAGCTCTCGGACAAGAAGAGCGAGAACAGTCTGAGGCGCACCATCAACATGCTCGACGACGCACTCGCCGATAAGGGCTCGCGCGTCGTGGCGTGCTTCAACTACACCGGCACGCCGTATGTGCAGAACAAGGTTCTTCCCGACGTGCTCTACGCCTACGGACTCTCGGAGGCTATCAACAAGGGTTACCTCAAGCGGGCCCGTGTGCTCGGATACGAGAACGTTAGGAGCGAGGAGTTCCTCAGGCAGGCCATCACCGACTTCTGGGAGACTTACGGGGAGGAGAGACACGAGGGACTGCTCCCTAAGCTCGCCATCTTCGCCAGTCGCATCGAGGAGGTTCAGGACGAGATACTTCCCTCCGTCGAGCGGATACTCGCCGAGCTTGGCATCAACACGGACAAGATACTCGTCAACACGGGCGACCCCAAGCAGACCAAGGCAGAGGACATCCACGTCTTCAACAACTTGGACAACCCGAACGCCGGTGGCAACGACAAGCAGTTCATCATCCTCGTGGGCAAAGGCCGTGAGGGTTGGAACTGCCGCTCTCTCTTCGGCGTGGCGCTCGACCGCGAACCGAAGTCCAAGATATTCGTCCTGCAAGCTACCATGCGCTGTCTTCGCCAGATAGACACCACGCAGCAGCGCGCCACTGTCTACCTCTCACAGGTGAACTTCAACACGCTCGATTCTGAGCTGAACAAGAACTTCAACATGACCATCGACGACCTCAAGGGAGCGAAGCCGGACAAAAAGGTCTGGCACGTGAGGATGGTGCCACCCGAGAGGAAGGTCACGCTCTCGAAGATCCGACGGAGCTACACGCTGGAGCATCGCGAGGAAGACGGTCGCATCGACTTCGGGCTCGACGCGCTCGACCTCGGACACTATGAGGCTCACGTCCGGGAGAAAGTTGACATCGCGCGCGATACGAGCGTGAAGGAAGTTGACGTCTCTATCGACCAGGGACAGATGAAATACTCCGAGATGACGCTCGTGGGCGAGCTCGCGCGACTGCTCGGCCCCGAGGTCTCCTGCCTCGCCATCGAACGGCTGCTGGAGGAGTCGGCAGAGGGCACCGAGATAATTCTCTCCTACGTGAACGAACACAACGAGATCATCCCCGACGTACTTGTTCCAAAGATCTTCGGGCACCTCTTCCACGTAAGCGTGAAGAAGACGAGCGTCCCGGTAGAAGTTAGCCTTCTCAAGCCGCCGAAGGACTCGGAGTGGTACGAATTCTCGGCTTCACCGGAACTCGTCGCCCAGATGCGGGACTCTGCTTATGATGACCTCGAGGTCAAGAGCTTCCACGCCGACACCTACTGCTTCGACTCGAAGCCCGAGAAGGAGCTCTTCAACCAACTCGTCTACTCCGACGGCAACGTAGGCGAGGTCTACTTCACCGGAATGTTCACCAGCGGGCAGTCGGGGCTTGCCATTCAGTACGTTGACCCGGTGTCCCACGTAGTGAGGAACTACTACCCCGACTTCTTCGTGAGGACGACCGAGGACAAGGTGGAGCTCATCGAGGTCAAGGGTGACAACAAGATCGATGACGCGACCGTCCGGGCAAAGGCAGCAGCCGCGAAGGACATCGCCGATGCCTCCGAGATCGAGTACGGCATCATCGCGGGCAACTTCATCATGGAACACGATGTGAGCCGGATGACGCTTGCTGAGGCGCAGCGAAGGTCCATGGCCGAGGCGCGGGGTGAGGATAACCCCAGCCAGATCAGAAACGACGACGAAAGGGATGGTCAATGAAGCTGGTCTTTCTCGTTAACGGCAAGGATGCAATGGACCTACTCGCAGGCATCCCCTTTCCCGAATCTTCGAAACACTCCATCGGTCACTATGGAAAGAGAGACGTCTTTGTCGTAACGGTCTCCCTTGATAGAAAGACCGTTCAATCAACGAAGATACTAGCCGACTACCGCGACCAGTTGCTTGCCCTAGAGAAGAACAAGATGCCTAAGAAGCGCAGCGTCAAATGTCTGCACGATGAGGCATCTGAGTTCTTCTGCGCCCGGCTCTATCCAAAGTTTTTAGAGTTCGAACGCGGCTTGCGAATGGCCGTCACTATAGCGCTGTGCGCCGATAGAGACAGCTTCGATAGCGAGGTCGCCGCATCTCTCGAACATCTCACGCTCGAGAACCTTGGGGAGAGACTTTTTACCGACCATGCCTTCGTAGAGGAAGCGCAGAGCGCAGCCAATACTAACTACATCAGGAAGGACGTATTCCTTCGCCGCGTCGAGAAGATGCAAGAGAAGACCATGTGGGATGGTCTCTTTGGAAACGACATGCCATCAGTCAAGCGCCTCTTTGACGAAATCAGAACCAGGCGCAATGACGTTATGCACTTTCATACGATGGACTCCACTCGTTACCAGACAACCGTGTCAATGCTTGGCAAGGCCAATCGAGAAATACGAGACTTCATAAGCAACAGCCTTGCCAATGTAAATTACCCCTCTAAGAAAGCCAAAGATGCAAGACAGGCTCTTCAGAAACTTGCTGAAACATATACAGACATATACAGGGAATGGCAACAGACAATCACCCCGCTTCAAGAGATTGTTGCAAGGAACCGAGAATATTCCTCAGGGCTCTTGCAAGCAATTGCCCCTTATCAGGACTCAATTAGGAAAATCCAAGAAATGACTAGCGAAACCGCCTCAAAGCTCGCATCCTCAATTCAGTATCCCCAGTTCGATATACCTGAGTCCACGATTCGCGCAGCGCAGGCGATGGCTGACGCAGCAGCCCGTGCTCAGTCAGTAGACCCCATTGAATTGCGTCCGGCTCATGATGACATGAAACCTCAAAACAAGAGCACCAATGTAGGCGATCAAAGTGCTGACACTGCCGGAGACCAAACGGATGAACCTCATTCCTGTCTACGAGGCAAAGATAGTGATGAGGAGAACTCGGTAGAAGCCCAAAGGACCGAGCAGTCTCTCTAGAAACATCCCCGTTTTGTGACACCCCAAGACAATGCCCGTACCTAGAAGGTGCGGGCATTTTTCTTTGTCCGCACGACGCGGAAAGGCGGTCGCAATGGAGGGTGAGTCAAGTGGCGTGCAGCAGGCGCAGGACCAGGTCGGTCAGGGCGAGAACCAGCAGCAGGGCGGGCAGGAGCAGGGCGTCGGCACGCAGCAGAAGCAGGGCCAGCAGGCGCCCCAGAAGGACCAGGTGAGCGGGGGCGACGGCACCGACTACGTCGCACAGCTCAAGGCCAAGGACGCCGAGATCGAGGCGCTTCAGGCGAAGGTTGCCGAGGCCGCCAAGACGGCCGAGGCGACGGAGAGACTCGGCAAGGAGATCGCCGACCTCAAGGCCCGCCTCGCCGACGAGCGCACGGAGTTCGCGCTCAGAAGCGCGGGCGCCCGCTCCGTCACCGCCGCGAAGGCGCTCCTGGCGGAGCACGACGGCGACGTCGCCGCGCTCGTGAAGGCCGAGCCATGGCTCTTCGACGCCGGAGGCTCGGGCAAGGGCGGCGCCACCGGTCTGGAGCCGGCAGGCGCATCCGGTGGCTCTGACGACCAGTACATGAAGCGCTGGGAGAGGATCGCAGGCCTCGCCGACGAGGGCAAGGAGGGCTAGGGCATGGCCAACAACATCGCAGCTATCAAGAACTACACGACCATCCTCGACCGCGTCTACCAGCGGGAGGCGACGAGCTCGTGCCTGAACTCGCCCGCACGCATGGCACGCGCGGGGCGCAACGCGAAGGAGATCATGATCCCGAGGATCTCCTTGACGGGGCTCGGCGACTACACGCGCAACGTGGGCTACAAGACGGGCTCGATCGACTTCGCCTACGAGACCAAGGCCTTCAACTACGACCGCAGCATCAAGCTCCTCGCCGACGTGATGGACGTGGAGGAGGCGGGCGTCCTTGACTGCTTCGTGCAGGCGGGCGCCGAGCTGCAGCGCACGCAGGTGGCGCCCGAGGCCGACGCCTTCACCTACGCGACTATCGCCTCGCACGAGGGCGTCTCGGTGACCGACGCGGACCTCTCGAAGGCCAAGGCGACCGACGTGCTGGCGGCCCTCCGCTCCGTCACGAACGCGATGGACGAGGCGCAGGTGACGCCGGGCTCGCGCTACCTGTTCATCACGCCGATGCTCAAGGGCGTGCTCGACGACTACTCGCTCGCGAACCCGAACATGAGCAACCGCGTCCTCACGCGCTTCTGCCGCGTCGTGGAGGTGCCGCAGGCGCGCTTCTACACGAAGATCAGCCTCAACTCCGGCGACTCGGAGAAGTTCGGCTACGCGAAGGCGGCGGACGGGCGCGCCATCAACTTCATGGTCGTGGAGAAGTCCGCGGTCATCAAGTTCGACAAGCACGTCGCGAGCAGGGTCTTCAGCCCCGACGAGCTGGAGAACCTGGACAGCTACATGATGAAGTACCGCAAGTACGGCATCGTGGAGCTCATGGACAACAAGCTCGCGGGCGTGGCCGTGAGCGCGGCGCCGGCGGCGTAGCGCCATGGGGTTCCCGCAGGCATCGGGCGTCGCGGGCGGGGCCACCGCGGCCGGCCCCTCCTTCGCCTTCTACCGAGACTCGTACGGCGGCTCGCTTGACGCGGCGTCCTTCTCGGACGCCATGCCCGCCGCCCTGAGGTGCGTGCGCGAGCTGTGCGGCGGGGCTGCGGACGACGGCCTGGAGACCGCCGACCTCGAGGCCTGGGCACGCGCCTGCTGCGCCGCCGCCGAGGCGTTCGCCGAGTTCGGCGAGGGGCGCGTGGGCGGCTACGCGATAGGCGACTTCAGGGTGACGAACTACATGGAAAAGGGCACCACCGGCCTGGAGGTGGCGCGCGCGGCCGCGCTCTCCGAGCTCGCGGGCACGGGGCTCGCCTTCTCGGGGGCTGGCCGCCCATGAGGTACCTGAGGCCCATCCCGAGGCGGCTCCTGCCCGACGACATGCTCGTGCTCCCCTCCGACGGCCAGGGCGGCTACGGGGACGCCCGCATGGTGCGCCACGTGCGCCTGGAGCTCGAGGACGCCGTCGCAGACGACCCGCACAGGGACTCGGCGCGCTCGGGCCGCGTGTTCGTGGACGCCGTGAACAGCCGGGGCGCCTTCGAGGTGCCTGCGGGCAGCCGCGTGGTCGTGGGGTCGCTCCCCGGCATGCGCGTGCTGAGGTGCAGGCGGTGCTGCGTGGTGCGCGGGCAGGTGCATCACTGGGAGCTGGAGGTCGGGTGATGGCCGGGGCGACGGGAATCCCCGACGAGGCGCGCGTCGTGCGCGACGCGCTGCGCTCGCTGGGCTACGTGAACGCCTACGACGCGCCCGTCGCGCCCTGGCTCTGCACGGAGCCGATCGTCGTCTCCATGGGCGAGTGGGAGCGCGAGTGCAGGCAGGACGACGGCTCGGAGCGCGGGCGGCGCGCCCTCGTGGCCCACGTGTGCTGCGACGACAGGACGGACGCCCGCGTGACGGCGCGCGAGGTGTCGCGCGGCCTGCGGGGCATCGACTGGGCGCACGCCGCCGCCCCGCCGCGCATGCGCATCGTGGCCTGCGACGTGGGTCTGCCGCGCCTTTACGGGCGCGACCGGTCGGGGCGCTGGGTCTGGGACGTTGGGATGACGATGACGGTGGTGGTCCAGGATGGCTGACAAGGTGCGCGGCGGGCGCGGCGTGGACGACCGCGACGTGGTGGCGAAGACGATCCGGAAGGGCGCCCGCGAGGCCGACCGGCGCGGCACGCCCGCCGAGGCGGACCGGCTCGGGCGCGAGCAGCAGCGCAGGGCGACGGCGTACGCCAGGGCACGGGGGCAGCTGTGAGCTCGCTCACGTTCTGCGGACGGCCGCTCTCGCCCTACGTGAGCGCGGAGCTGGAGTGGCCGGCGGCGCACTCCCTCGCGGCGGAGACGGCGCGGGTGCCCGGAAGGCCGGGGCTCGCGCTCGTCTCGGCGGACGTGGAGCCGCTGGAGCTGCGGGTGCGCCTGCACCTGGACGCCCCGGAGGCGCTCACGGCCGCAGAGCGCGCCGGGGTCCGGCGCACGATCCGGGCATGGCTCCTCGCCGACGGCGGCGGGACGCTCGTGGTGCCGGGCGAGCCGGGACTCGAGTGGCACGACGTCGTGTGCGCGGGGTCCACGGGGTGGACGGGGCCGCTCGCGGACGCCTCCGCGACCGTGACGTTCCTGTGCCTGGACCCCATGGCCTACGGCGCCGAGCGCTCGTCGGCGGGCGACGCGTTCGACGTGGGCGGGACCTAGCCAACGCGGCCGGTGGTGGAGCTGACCGCAACGGTGGGCTCGGGCGCCTCCGTCGCATGCACGGAGACGGGGGAGCACGTCGAGCTGGCACGCGCGCTCGCGGCGGGCGACCTGGTCCGCATCGACTGCGGCGCGCAGACGGCAACGGTGAACGGCGCCGACGCGACGGCCGACGTGACCCTGGGGAGCGACTTCTTCGGCCTCGCGCCGGGACGCGCCGCGCTGGCGTTCGAGGGCTGCTCTTCTCACCTGGTTTCTTGGCGGGAGAGGTGGGCGTGATGGCGGTTCCGACCCTGTACCTGTTCGACCGCTGGGACAAGCGCGTTGGCGTGCTCGCCACCCTGGGCTCGGTGACGCACGCCGAGGAGCTGGGCGGCGAGGACACGCTGGAGCTGGCCTGCGCGAAGGCGCCCGCCAAGGGCGACCGGATCGTGTGGCGCGACCCCGAGACCGGCGCCTGGCGAGAGCACGAGGTCGTGCGCACAGGCGATGGCCGCAGTGCTCTCACACACGCGCTGGTCGCCCGGCGAGGTCGGCGTGGGCGACGCCAGGCGCGGAGCGCTCCTCTACCACACGAATGCGCTCGCGGCGCTCCGGCGCGTCGAGTCGGTGTGGGGCGGCGAGCTCGAGTGCTCCTGCGAGGTCGCGGGCGGCAGGGTCGCGAGGCGCGCCGTCGCCCTCCTCCCCCGCCGGGGCGGCTGGAGGGGCGCGCGCTTCGCGTACGGCGTGAACCTCGCCGGCTGCACGCGTACCGTGCTCGAGGACGAGGTGTGCACCGCGCTCTACGGCTGGGGCAAGGGCCTCCCCATCGAGGACGAGCAGAGCAACGCGACCGGGGGCTACACCCGCCGGATCTCGTTCGAGTCCGTCAACGGCTCGGTCAAGTGGGTCGGGGACGACGAGGCGCGCCTGCGCTGGGGCCGCTGGGACGCCGCGCGCGGCGAGCGCGCGCACGCCTTTGGGGACGTCGTGTTCCCGGACTGCGAGGACCCCGCCGAGCTGCTGGCGCTGACCAGGGCGGAGCTCGCCAGGCGATGCCACCCGCACGTCTCGTACGAGTGCGACGTGGCCATGCTCGACGGCGGCGTCCCGGTGGGCCTCGGCGACGACGTGGCCGTCGTGGACCGCTCGCGCTCGCCGGAGTGGCGGCTCACGGCGCGCTGCGTGCGCAGGGTCCGCACGTTCGGCGCGGGCCGCGCCCGCGTGCACGTGACCCTGGGCAGCGTCGAGCGCGCGACGTGGGAGGCGAGCGCCGAGATCGTGCGGCGCGTGTCGGCGGTCGAGGAGACGGCGGCGAAGGCCTCGGACGCGGTCTCGTCGTTCGAGGACCTCTCGGGCAAGGAGTACTGACATGGCAACGATGACTGAGACGCTGGACACGGACGGCCTGGCGGAGGTCACGTGGGACGCGTGCGACGGCCCGATTGCCGGACGCCTCCAGGCCTCGCCGCAGGACGCGCGCGGACGAGGGATGCTGCTGCGGGTGACGCGCGGGGGCGAGCCGCTGGACCTCTCCGGCGACGGCACCCGGCTCTACCTGCTGTGGCGACACCGCCAGACGCACGCGCGCGGCTGCGAGCCGATGGAGGCGGCAGACGCCGTCTCTGGCGCCTTCCGCGTGTTCTGGCCGGCGGCGATGTGCGCCGCCGAGGGATCGGCGGAGTGCGAGGTGGTCCTGAGCTGGGGCGACAGGACGCTCGCGACGCCCGCCTTCGACGTGGAGGTGGGCACCTCCCTCGTGGGGACGCTCGCGGTGCGCGACGGCTTCACGCTGTTCGTCGAGGCCATCAAGCGCTACGAGGGCGCGGCGGCGGACGCCCTTGCGGTCGCGGCAGAGCTGCGGGCCGCGCGCGACGCCGGCGAGCTGCGCGGCGCGCCGGGGCCCGCGGGTCCCAAGGGCGACGCGGGCGCCGCCGGCAGGGACGGAAGTGACGGGGTGAGCTGCACGCACTCGTGGGAGGGCACCGTCCTCTCGGTGACCTCGGCGAGCGGCACGAGCTCTTCGGACCTGCGCGGCCCCAAGGGCGATTCCGGCGCGACCGGCCCCCAGGGGCCGGCGGGCGCGACGGGTCCCAGGGGCGAGGCGTTCACCTACGCGGACTTCACGCCCGAGCAGCTCGCGGCGCTCGTGGGTCCCAAGGGCGAGCGCGGCGAGACCGGGCCGCAGGGCGCCACGGGCGCCACCGGGCCCGCCGGCGCGGACGCGACGATCGCGGACGCCTCCGCCACCGTGGACGCCACGACGGGCGCGCCCGCCGTCTCCGTCACGCTTGGCGGGACGCCGTCCGCCAGGACGCTCTCGTTCGCGTTCTCCGGGCTCAAGGGCGAGCGCGGCGCCACGGGCGCGACCGGCGCCACGGGTCCGCGGGGCGCCGACGGAGCGACCCAGGACCTCTCCGCGTACGCGACGAAGGAGTGGGTCACGACGCAGTTCCCGGACCTCTCGGGGGTGAGCTACTGATGGGCATGGGCATGATCGGCGAATCCGTCCTGGTGGACATCGCGAACGCGATACGCGAGCAGAACGGCGGCAGCGCGACCTACAAGCCGGCCGACATGGCCGCCGCAATCGACGCGCTCGACGGGACGAAGGGGGGCACGGGCGTGACGCGCGCCCTGGGAGGCGGCAGCGGGGTCGTCCCCGACTCGGTCTTCTCGGCCATCGCCGGGGCCATACGCGGCAAGAACGGGCTTGCCAGGAAGTACCGTCCCGGCGAGATGGCGCAGGCGATCCGCGACCTCAGCTGGGACACGGGTCTCAAGCCGCGCGCAATCCTCTATAACGGTGGGAAGAACCTCGAGCTAAACTACCTGGACGCACCCCAGACCTACTTCGACAACGCCGTCGAGCGGTCGTGGGAGGTCTCCCCAGCCGGCTACGCCAGGGACACCGACGTGCCCTGGCACGACTTCCGCAAGCAGATCACCTACGTGTACGTCGACGCGTCCTTCTCGGCGGTCGACTTCCCCGACATCTCCCACTGGTTCCAGGGGATGTCCTCGCTCGAGAGCATCTCGGGCTTCGACCGCATCTCCGGGGCGACGAAGGCGAACCAGACGTTCTCCGGCGACTCCGAGCTGCTGTCCATCTACTGCAGCGATCATTACACCTCCTCGATCGTAAGCGCGAGCATCCCGTTCTACGGCTGCCACAAGCTCGTCGGCGGCTACCTCACCGTGGCCAGGGACACCGACGGCGCGTCGGCGTTCACGACCTATGGCGGCGGGGTCCTCGCAAGCGAGGGGGACGACCACCGGCGCTGGGCGTACGCCATCCTCTACTCCAACGGGATGCTCTCGATTAGCGAGGGCGGAATATGGCATCCCGGTCTCGAGGTCCTGGCCTCCGGCAAGCTCTGCTTGAACGCGAGGCACAACGCGCTCGGCTCCATGCCCTGGCACGAGCAGCGCGACAAGATCACCTCGGTCGTCTTCGAAAGCTACCTCTTCTCGTGCGAGAGCCTCTGCGCGGACTACTGGTTCTACAACACGAAGTCGGAGTCGATATCCTTCTCCGGCTGGCAATACATCCAACTCGCGAGCGCCGAGTTCATGTTCAACGGTTCGGTGAACCTCGAGACGCTCGACCTGCGCGGGCTCACGGCCTCGGGCTGCCTGCGCTGGGCCAACGCCTTCGCGGGCATGAGCTCGCTCAAGACGATCCTCGTGTCCGACGGGTGGACGCTTCCGTCCTCCCCGATGACGAGCTCGAACGTCTTCTACGGCGACGCCCTCCTCGTGGGCGGGAACGGCACGACGTTCTCGTCGAGCAAGACGGGGTTGGACATGGCCGTGGTCGACCGCGAAGGCCAGGCTGGTTACCTGACCGCAGGATAGTGGCACGGCCCCGCTTGTGACCCGCTGGGACCATGGCGTGCGACAGGACGTCGTCGAGAGGAGCCTCGCTTGGAGTCGGTTTTCGTTGCTCTCATATCCGGCGGCATGACGCTTGCCGGCGTCATCGTCAGCAACTCGAAGTCGCGTGCGGTGACGGAGCAGAAGATCGACGAGCTCACGCGCAGGGTCGAGAAGCACAACTGCCTCGTCGAGCGCACGTACCAGCTCGAGCGGGACGTGGCGCTCCTCAGGAACGACGTCGACGGCCTCGAGAGGAAGGCGGACAGGGATGGCTGATTTCCTAGGCGGAAACGAGTGGTACTGGCGTCTCGCGCGCACGGTGATCCAGGGCGTCCTGGGCGTCGTCGTGGCGAACCTGGACATGTTGGTGGGCGCGACCGCGCTCCCGACGGAGTGGAGGGCGCTCGTCGTCGCCCTGGTCATGGCGGTGCTCTCGCCGGTGATGGCGGAGATTGGCAAGCGCGTCGACGAGGACGCGCCCGAGATCGAGCGGGGTGACGCGCGATGAGGGACTGGGCACGCTGCGAGGCCGACGTCGTGAGACTCATGAACAAGCACTTCACCCCCGGCCGTAGCGGAGCAAGAATCCAGCACGTCGTCGTCCACTACAACGACGCCGACGGCTCCGTCGAAGACGTGTGGGGCTGGTGGCAGACGCGCAAGGCGTCCGCGCACTACCAGGTCGAGAGTTCCGGGCGCGTCGGCCAGCTGGTGTGGGACCGCGACACCGCCTGGCACGCCGGCCTCTGGGCGGAGAACCTGAGGTCCATCGGCATCGAGCACGCCAACCGCTCGGACGGCACGATCTCGGAGGCCTGCCTCGACAACGGCGCCCACCTCGTGGCCGCGCTCTGCAGGCTCTACGGACTCGGCCGTCCCCAGTGGAACGCGAACGTGTTCCCCCACAGCCACTTCGCGAGCACGAGCTGCCCGGGCCAGATCTACGGCTCGCAGAGGGTCGCCTACATCTCGCGCGTGCAGCTGTGGTATGACCGTATGGGTACCGGCGGCGCAGCCTCCGCGAACCCCCCACCCACCGTGCCCTCCTCCGACATCGACGCCCTCGCCCGCGAGGTGATCGCCGGCAAGTACGGCAACGGCGACGACCGACGCAGGGCCCTCGGCGCGAACTACGACCGCGTCCAGACGCGCGTGAACGAGATCCTGGGTGCCGGCGCGAGGCCGCGTTCCCAGGTCGTTGACGTGGACGCCCTCGCACGCGCGGTGATCAGGGGCGACTACGGGAACGGCGAGGAGCGCAAGAGGCGCCTCGGCGCGAACTACGCCGTCGTGCAGCGACGAGTGAACGAGCTCCTGTCGTGACCCGCGAGGACCTCTTCTGGGCGGTGGCCACGCTCGCGGCCGCCGCCCTGTGCGTCGCCGTGGCCCCGATGGCGCTCCCGCTGTGGCTCTTTGCCGAATGGCATTGAGCGCCGACCCCGTCTACCGACCCCTTCGGTGGGTGTGCGGTGTGCCCCTTCACCGCACACCCACCGAAGGGGCAGCAAGGGGGTGAGCGCGCGCCCTTTGCGCGCGAGGGGGTGTGCAGCACACCCTAATCCTGTGCGGCGCCTCCCGCGTTGGGAGGCTGCTTGCTCTCCAGGTATAAATGACGAAATTTGGGCGGCGAAGTCACTGCCTTCGAGACGCAGCCGGCCGTCGGAAAAACCTGGGTATCCCTCCCGTGAGTGGAGATCTCCTTCCAGATCCGATACGAGAAAGGCGCGACCCCCTCCAGGGCCGCGCCTATCACTTGGTGAGTTTCTCTCGTTCCGCTGGGATTCTTCCAGATGGAAGAATCTTTGGAAGAATCATCCCGCTACAAGTGTTTTCAAGCGTTGCGAAGTGTCGCTTCTCAAAACTCTTCTCAACCCATCTGACCTGCGGAAACGCTGCTTTTTGTAGCGAAGCGTTGCGAACCGTAAAAGGCCGAAAATCACTCCCACTCAATAGTCGCGGGCGGCTTGCTCGTGATGTCGTACGCCACGCGGTTGA